>OGDF01006929.1_pt1 | contig 10934 bp, 8 predicted proteins | sample 1570141 | NCBI WGS metagenome assembly OGDF01 (sample SAMEA4370581, study PRJEB24528) | human gut metagenome | reverse complement strand
CGCATTAAGCTTTTTGGGTTACCTTTTTCACGAAAAAGGTAACTGGGGACCAGGGGCAAAGCCACTTGTCGCTGTCCGCAGACAGCGCCGCAGCGTTAAGAAAACTTGCCAGTGGCAAGTTTTTAGCGTAGGCCCGCCTGTCAACAGGCGGGGGGACGGTTCGGGTAGGAGTACAAGGATGAGCAATTATGCAAACCTACCCTGGGGGTTTCCCCTCCTAATAGTAGAGCAAAATAAAAGAAGAACCACACAACGTTCACTTCCAACGTTGCGTGGTTCTTTTTCCGCTCAAATAGATTCAATAAACCCAGAAATAAAATACAACGCTACCCCCACACAGGTAGACCAGGAGCGGTACCGAGACAACTCCAAATAGCTGCCGCCGCCGCCGAAGGGATTGATGCGGCACAGCCGCTGGCGCAGATCGGCAATGTACGGCTCCATAAATTGTGCCAGCACTCCGCCCAGCACTACGTTGCAGTCCAGCACCATGCGGATGTTGTTGATGCCGATGGCCAGGTAGTCCAGATATTTGTCCCAGCGTTCCTGGAAATCCGGATTGCCCTGTTCCAGCCCCTCGAAGAACTCCTCCCGAGTGATGCCCAGGTCGGTGCTGATCCGTGCGGTGGAGCAGTATGCCTCCAAACAGCCTTCCATGCCGCACAAACACTTTTCGCCGTGGGGAACGATGCACATATGGCCGAACTCCCCGCTGTGATGGTGATGCCCCATGTAGCTCACCCCGTTCATCAGCACCGCACCACCTACACCGCGCTGGACGGACAGATAGACCATGCTCTCGTGCTCCCGATCCTTGTGGTTCCACCACTCAGCGATGCCGCCGGCATTGGCGTCATTTTCGATAAAGCAGGGGTAGGGGATATACTGCTTGAGCTGTTGGGTGGGGAACTCCTCCGCCTCCACAAAGGGAGAAAGGGTCACTGTCTCGTGGGCTTCGTCCACGATGCCAGGCAGCGCCACCCCCACCCCCAGCAGATGACTGCGGTCGATGTGGTACTCGTCCAAAAACTGCTCCAACTCTACTGCCATGTTGTGAAAGTATTCATCGGTGGCGGCGAAGTCGCAGATGATAGAGGTCTGGCAGATGAGGTTGGCGCGCAGGTCGATGCACACCATGTGGATATGGTATACGGAGATCATGATGCCCACGGCGCAGCGTACTCCGGCGGCCACGCCGATGGCACGGGGCTTGCGTCCACCGGTGGAGTGAAACGTGCCCTGGGTTTCCAGGAGCCCGCACTCCTGTAACTCCTTTAGGTTCTGCCCCACAGTGGGCAGGCTCAGGGAGAGAGATTGGGCGATCTCCTGCTTGGTGACGGGGGTCTCCGAGTCGAAAATATAGCGAAATACACGGCTTCGATTCTGTCTGCGCAGATCGGCGGTGTTATAGGTGCTCATAGGGATGCACTCCTTCAAAATCGGTTTCTTCCAGGCGAAAACGGGGATGTTCGCCTATCAAGACCATTTTATCATACTGTTATACAAAACACTTTTCTATTTTATCATACCATAAGGAAAAAGCAAGTGCCAAAAGGAAGAAAAACGGCCGGTTTTCTCATCGAAGATCCGTTTTTGAGGATTTCAGAAAAGCGGCAAGGCTGGTATAATAAGTGTAGAAATGGACAAGGAAGGGAGGGAGTCCATGGACATGGAACGCCCCATCCAAATGCTTCCCGGCATCGGCCCTGCTCGGGAGGCGCGACTGCAAAAATTAGGGCTGGAGACGGCGGATGACTTGCTCCGCTGGTTTCCACGGCAGTATGAAGACCGCCGGACGGTGTATCCAGTGGAGGGCGCACCGGTGGGGGAAAAATGCTGCGTGGCGGCTGTGGTGGTGGAAGCGCCCCGCACCACCCGCATCACCAAGGGAAGGGAAGTGACCCGTCTCCGAGCGGCGGACGACAGTGGAATGTTGTATCTCACCTTTTTCGGTCAGAGCTACGTCCGCACCGCCCTGCAAGTGGGGCAGTCCTATGTGTTTTACGGCACGGTAGAGGGCACCCAGCGGCGGAAGGGGATGACCAACCCCGTCTTCGAGCCGGAGCAGCGCCGGCAGGACACCGGCCGTATCATGCCCATCTACCCCTTGACCGCCGGCATCTCCAACCACCTGTTGGCCAGCGCCGTGGCCTGGTGCCTGGAGCAGCCCTGGGCGGAGTGGCCGGAGGACTTGCCCCAGACCATCCGACAGCGCTACCGCCTGGCCACCCGCACCTATGCCGTCCGCATTGCCCACTTCCCCCCGTCCTGGGAGGAGTTGGCTGTCGCCCGACGGCGGCTGGTCTTTGAGGAGCTGTTCTACTTCTCCATCGGCCTGGCCTTACTCCGTCAGCGGCGGACAGCGGAGGTGGGCATCCGCTGTGCCAACGGCGACCTGAGGGGCTTTTACGCGCTGCTGCCCTTCCAGCTCACCGGCGCCCAGCGGCGGGCGGCAGAGGACGCAACTCGTGACCTGACCCGCGGCGTCCCTATGAACCGCCTGCTCCAAGGGGATGTGGGCAGCGGCAAGACGGTGGTGGGCGCGGCTTGTGTGTGGATTATGGCGCAGAACGGCTATCAGTCTGCCCTGATGGCGCCTACAGAAATCTTGGCGCAGCAGCACGCCCAGACCCTGCAAACCCTGCTGGCGCCCAGTGGCATTCGGGTGGGGCTGCTCACCGGCTCCCTTCGGGCGGCGGAGAAGCGAAAAGTTTATGACGCCATGGCCACCGGAGCCGTAGACTTGGTGGTGGGCACCCACGCTCTGCTCACCGATGGGGTGACCTTTGCCAACCTGGGATTGGTCATCACCGATGAACAACACCGGTTCGGTGTCAATCAGCGGGCGGCCTTGGCACAAAAGGGAGGCGCTGTCCGCCCCCATATGCTGGTCATGTCCGCCACCCCCATCCCCAGAACGCTGGCGCTGCTGCTGTACGGGGACTTGGAGGTGTCCATCATCGATGAACGCCCGCCAGGACGCCAGAACGTAGATACGTTCTTGGTAGGAGAAGCCCTTCGACAGCGGATGTATGGGTTCGTGCGCAAGCAAGTCCAGGAAGGACACCAGGTGTATATGGTCTGTCCCGCCGTGGAGGAGGGGCAGGAGGGCGGCCAGGACTTGAAGGCGGTGACCACCTACGCCCAGACCTTGCAGACCAAAATCTTTCCCGACCTGCGGGTAGGTCTGCTCCACGGGAAGATGAAGGGGAAGGACAAGGAAGCGGTCATGGCCGCCTTTGCCGCCGGAAAAATCGACATCCTCTGCGCCACTACCGTCATCGAGGTAGGCGTGGACGTACCTCGGGCGACGCTGATGGTCATTGAGAACGCAGAACGCTTCGGCCTTTCCCAGCTCCACCAGCTCCGTGGACGGGTGGGACGAGGGGACGCCAAATCCTATTGCGTCCTAGTCTCCTCCCACCAAGGAAAGGAGACGCGCCAGCGGCTGAAAGCGCTCTGTGCCACCAATGATGGCTTCCAAATTGCGGAAGAAGATTTGAAACTCCGTGGCCCCGGCGATTTCTTCGGCCAGAGACAGCACGGCCTGCCCCAGTTGCAGCTGGCCGACCTAGTGGAGGATGTACAGGTGCTGCAAGAGGCGAAAGAAGGGGCGGAGTGGCTGTTAAATGACGATCCGGGGTTGCAAAAGCCAGAAAATCGGGGTATCCTAGACCATGTAAGAGTACAATTTGAGGACAATGAAAACCGATTGAACTGACAAAGACAAAGGAGCGTATGAGCAATGAGTAAAGCAATGGAACGAGCAAAAGAACTGCGCAGCGGAAGCTGCGGCAACTATAACTGCGCCCAGTCCGTCCTGATCCCCAAGTGGGAGGAGATGGGGCTGGATCACGACATGGCCAAGCGGCTGTCCAAGAACTTCGGTGTCGGCATGAAGATTGGCTCCACCTGCGGCGCCATCACCGGCGGCCTGATGGTGCTGGGACTCAAGGGCGCCAGCGATGCCACCGTGTCCGAGTACCTGCGCATCCTGAAGGAACGTCACGGCGGCAGCCTGAACTGCCCCGACCTGCTGCGCAGGAATCAGGAAGTGGTCAAGATGAATAAGAAGGCGCACTGTGACGGTATGATCCTGGAGTCCATCCAGCTGGCAGAGGAATTGCTGGCCAAGGAAGGGAAGTAACTGCATACAAAAAAGCGGAGGTTTTTACCTCCGCTTTTTCTTCTGCTCCTTTGGGAGCAGAGCAATTACTTCATGCCATTTTCGTAGGCTTCGATCATCTTCTTGACCATCTGGCCGCCGATGCTGCCAGCCTGCTTGGAAGTCAGGTCGCCGTTGTAACCCTGCTTCAGGTTGACGCCAACTTCATTGGCTGCTTCCATCTTGAACTGATCCAGAGCCGCACGAGCTGCGGGCACGATGACACGATTGCTGTTTGCCATTGCGTACATCTCCTTTTTCTTTCTGTTGAGATCCTTACCGTTGAAAATCCGGAGCGGATTTTCTGAGCCTAGTTTGACCTGGCGGCGTGGAAGTATGAGTGGAAATTTCTGTTCCTGTCGAATCAACAAAAATTTCAAAACAGAAAGAATAAAAAGAAGATTTGAAAGATTCCCCAAAATGCTTGCATTTTTGGGAAAAAAGCAGCTCCCCTTTGGGGAGCTGCTTGGAATCACAAGTGAGAAATCCACTTAGAACAGACGGCGTACCGCCTGAATGGGCTTGTAGTTGACGCTGCAATAGGTGATGCCATACTTCTTGCCCAGTGCGCTCAGCAGCTTGCCGCCGCCGGCGTAGATGCCCACATGACCGCCGTAAACAACGATGTCACCAGGACGCATGTCGGACTTGCTGACCCCGCGGCCTACATGTGCGTCTGCGTAGGAGCTATGAGGCAGGCTCTTGCCGAAGTGTGCGTAGACGCTCTGAACGAAGCCGGAGCAGTCAGCGCCGTTGGTCAGGCTGGTGCCGCCCCACTTGTAGGGGTTGCCCACGAACCGCTGTGCATAAGCCAGGACTGCCGCGCCGCTGCCGCCGCCGGAGGAACCGGAGGGGGTGCTGCTGGAGGAACTAGAGGATGCACTGGAAGTGGTGGTGGAACCGGTGGTGCCGGTGGTCGTGGTGCCAGTGGTCGTGGTGCCAGTCGTACCAGTGGTGGTCGTGGTGGTCGTGGTGACCTGAGGCACGGTAGCCGGACCGGAGCTGCGCTCGGTGTAAGCCGGATCGATATAACCGGTATGGGTGCCGTAGACAACGACCTTATACCAGCCATCCTGCATCCCACGGACGGACACCACAGTGCCGTTGGGGATGGTGAAGGTCTTGTCGCTGTCGGTGCCGGGCTTTGCACGCAGACCCAGAGCGGAAGCAGTGACCTTGGCGAAATCGGGATAAGCCTTATAACCGCCGGAGGTGGTGGCGGAGGTGTAATCACCGCACACATAGCCTTCCTTGCCGTTATACTTCACCTGATACCAGCTGCCCAGAGAGCCGCGGATGTTCAGGACAGTGCCATAAGGCACGATGGCCAGCGGGTCATAGTCAGTGCCAGCGCCGGAGCGCAGCTTCAAGGTCTGAGAAGTGACCTGGATATAACCAGCGTCAATGGTGTCGGTAGCGGTGACATATTCTGCCTTTGCATAGCCGTCCACACCGTTGTAGGTCACGCCATACCAGCCGTCCTTGACGCTGGTGATGCGGAAGGTAGTGCCCTTGCTCATCTTGGTGACCACGTTGGACTCGGTGTTCCGCTTGGCACGGACGTTGAGGGTGTCAACAGAGATGGTGCCATAGCCCTTGCTCTTGCTCAGGGCTTCGGATTCCACGTAGCTTGCGTCCACATAGCCCACCTGGTCGTTGTATTCTACCTGATACCAGTCGCCCAGGGCATCCAGGACGGAGACTTTGTTGCCTTCGGGGATGACACAGAACATATCGGAACTGCTGTCCGCCGCAGAGCGGAGAACGGCGCTGGAGGTGCCGATGGTGCCAGAGGAGATGCTGGGGATGGAGATATACTGAGCCATCATGTAGCCCTTATGGGTACCCTTGTCATTCTTGTAGCTGACCTGGTACCAACCCTCCTCATCCAGCGCACCGATGATGGACACGCTCTTGCCGGCGGGCACCTTGCAGACCACCTCGGCATCAGCGCTCTTAGCGGAACGGATGTTGATATACTTTTTCTTGGTCTTGACCACACCGGTCAGATCAGCGGCATCGGTGTTATCGGTGTCCACATGTTCTTCCCGCATATAGCCGTTGTAGGTGCCAGTGGAATCCTGATAGCTCACCTGGCACCAGCCGTCGGCGTCCGCTTCTGCGATCACGTCCAGAGTGCCGCCTACGGGAACTTTGCACAGGATGTCTGCGTCCAGGCTCTTTTCCGCCCGAATGTTGATGGCCTTGTGTGCCTTCTTGGTGCCGATGACGGTGGCAGCGGTAGCAGGCTGTGCGGAGACAGCGGTCTGCACATACTTGCCCAGCATATAGCCGGAATAAACGGTCTTGTCCTCGGCGGTGTAGCGAACCTGATACCAACCGGCGGCGTCCTTATCCGCCAGGATCTCAATATCGCTGCCCACGGGAATCTTGCAGATCACGTCAGCATCGGTGGCGGAGGAAGCGCGCAGGTTGATCTCCTTGAACTTCTTGCCGCCGTTGGTGACGGTGCCGGCACCCAGGGAGACAGCGGACGTGTCCGCAGCAGCCTGCTGCTTCTTGACCTTTTTGGTCTTTTGAGCTGTATTGGTTTTCTGTTCTGCCTTGGTGGCCTTTTTTGTATCTTTTGAGGTATTCTTCTTGCTGTCTGTCTTCTTTGTAGAGTTGGTCTTGACAAACTCACCGGAGACATAGCCGGTGTGAGTGCCTTCACTGTCGGTGTAGGTGATCTTCAGCCAGCCGTTGTCTTCCTGATCCAGGATGGAGACCTTGTCACCTTTGACCAGCATACCCAGAGAGTCGGAGCTGGTGCTGGCTTTCCGGCGCAGGCGAACGCAGTCGTCCGTCACGGTGCCTACGTCTGCGGCCAGAGCCATGGAGCTGAGACTTGCGGTAAAAGAAGCAAGTAAAACGATGGATGTGATTTTCTTTGTCAGTCGTCGCATTGGGAACCTCCGTGCTTTTGTTTCTGTATCGGGTATTTAGGGATTTTGCAGGGCCCGGTCCAGCCAAATAGCACTCAGGTCCATTGCAGCGTACAGGCTGTTCTTTTCGCTTTTGCGAACTACCCGGTCGCGGCTCTTCAAATCCGGATCGGTCAGCTGTAACTGCACAGAGACCTTGGTCGCCAAATTCAAGTCATCCATCTGTTCGGTGTCATGAATCTGGAGCATGATGATATACTTATCCGCCATGCTGCCATAGTACAGGATGTTATCCTTCCTGCGCAGTGGATGACCCTTATACACAAGGGGCAGATTCTTCGCTTCAGCCAATACGATACACCTCCTTACCAGTAAGTTGTAACCGAATTGTAACACATTGTTGTCTCCTTGTCAAACTTACCGCCTCGAAAGGGTTCCATTGGGAGGAGAAAAGCGGGGAAAAAGAAACAAAAAACGTCCTTCTTTTCAGAAGGACGTTGTATAAAACGCTAAAAGTGACAGAAAGTTTACAATTTGGTCGCATTCTCAAAGGTTGAGATAATAGCGCACCAGCTCCTGCAGCAGCTCATCTCGATCCAGCTGGCGAATGAGGGTGCGGGCGTTATTGAAGTTGGTGATATAGGTGGGATCCTCGGAGAGAATATAGCCTACGATCTGGTTGATGGGGTTGTACCCTTTCTGCTGCAGCGAGTTATAGACCTCGGTGAGAATCTCACGGGTCTCCCATTCCTTCATATCCGAGAGATCGAAACGACGTGTTAAATCAGACATATTAGAAAACCTCCGGTGCGGAAAACAGGAAAAAAGAGAAAAAAGTTATCTGGGCTAATTTGTTTAGATTATACCTGAAATGGAATGGCTTGTAAAGAGGTGGAGCGGGAAAAAGACGTCCGGCAGCGTAGAAACTGCCGGACGAAGAAGGCGGGTTATTTGGAACAGTTGCTGTCAGCGCAAAACGGCGCCCAGCTCCTGTTCCAGAGCGGCCAGGACAGCCTTCACATCGCTGTCCGCTTCTGCATCGGTGAGGGTGTGATCCTCATGCCGCAGCTTCAGGGCGAAGGCCACGCTCTTTTTATCCTCAGGGATGGGCTTGCCGGTGTAGATGTCGAACAGCTCCACCGCCTTGATCAGCCCGCAGCTTGCCTTGCGGATGCAGTCCTCCAGGTCGGCCACCGGCACGCTCCGGTCGCAGACCACTGCGATGTCTCGCTCCACAGCGGGGAATTTGGGCAGCGCCTTGTAGTGCATCCCTTGGGGACGGGCAGCCAGCAGGGTGTCCAGATGGATCTCTGCGGCGAACATGGGCTGCTCCACATTGTAGTTCTCATTTACCAGCGGGTGCAGCTGCCCCATGACGCCCACTTCCACGCCGTCGATGGAGATGACTGCGCAGCGGCCGGGGTGATAGGAGGGATTGTCGTGCTGGGCAGTGAACTTCACGTTCTTGATGCGGAAGGCATCAAAGATCGTCTCCACATCGCCCTTGAACCGGAAGAAGTCCAGGTCGGCGCCGTAGCCGCCCATGGAGATGAACTCCGTCTCGTTGCACAGATCTTCCCCTTCCACCGGCAGGTACACCTTGGCTACCTCAAAGAGCTTGGCGGAGGGGTTGCGGTGGTTGTTGTTCCGTGCCAGGGTCTCCAGCATGGAGGGAAGGGGGGTGGTGCGCATGATGGAGGTCTCCTCGCCCAGGGGGTTCAGGATCTTCACGCTGATACGGCGGGGGTCATTCTCCGCCAGACGGATTTTGTCATAGTAAGCGGGGGCAATGAAGGAGTAGGTCAGGATTTCGCTGTAGCCCAGACCGCAGCAGATGTCCACCACCTTGTTGTGTGCCTTCTGCCGGTCGGTCAGACCGCCGCGGGTGGTGTCGCCCCGCATGAGGGTGGTGGGCAGGTTGTTGTAGCCCACAAAACGAGCCACTTCTTCTGCGATGTCAGAGTAATGCTCCACGTCCCCACGCCAGGAGGGAACCACCAGCATATCATCGTCCATGAGGATAAAGCCCAGGTCGGTCAAGATCTTGACCATCTCCTCTCGGCTCACATCGGTGCCCAGCAGACCGTTCACCTTGTCCGGCTCCAGCTTCACCAGGGTGGGGGTGAAGTCCTTGGCTACCACATCCAGCACGCCGTCTGCCACTTCGCCGCAGCCCAGCAGCTCCACCAGCTCGCAGGCACGTTCCACGGCAGGCAGGGTGTTCATGGGATCCAGCCCCTTCTCGTAACGGCCGGAAGCCTCGGTGCGCATCCCCAGAGCCATGGCGGTCTTGCGGATAGAGACGCCGTTGAAGTTGGCGGATTCGAAGAACACGTCAACGGTCTTGTCGGTGATCTCAGAGTTGGCGCCGCCCATGACGCCAGCCACAGCCACCGGCTTCTTCTCGTCAGCAATGACCAGCATGGATTCGTTCAGACTGCGGGCGGTGCCGTCCAGGGTCTGGATGGTCTCGCCGGGACGGGCACGGCGGACGATGAGCTTGTTGCCCTCCACGCAGGCGAAGTCGAAGGAGTGCATGGGCTGACCGTACTCCAGCATAACATAGTTGGTGATGTCCACGATGTTGTTGATGGGACGGACGCCGGAGGCACGCAGCCGCTCCCGCATCCAGACGGGGCTGGGGCCGATCTTGACGTTCTTCACCAGACGACCGGTGTAACGGGGGCACAGATCAGCTTCTTCGATGATGACGTCAGCGTAGTCCATGATGACCGCCTTGCCGCTGCCCTGCACCACCGGGTCGTGGAGCTTCAGGGGCTTGCCGAAGGTGACAGCCGCTTCTCTGGCCAGACCGATGACGGACAGGCAGTCGGGACGGTTGGGGGTGATTTCAAATTCCACCACATGGTCATCCAGACCCAGCAGGGTGGGGATGTCATCGCCGGGCTTGCAGTCCTCGTTGAGGATGAAGATGCCGTCGTCGATGCAGTGGGGAAATTCCTTGGGCTGTGCGTGGAGGTCGTTGGGGGTCAGGATGCGGTTGGTGCTCAGATCCAGAGCCACGAAATCGCCGGTGTGGATGTTCTGGCAGTCGGTGGTCACGTCCAGCACGGTGTCGCCCACGTTGATGGCGCACTGATAGGTCTTATAAGCGGCAGTCTCAATGGAGTCCACCTGACCAGCCACCACCTTGCCGAAAATCTTCAGACCGGGGGTCAGTTCTTCCGGCAGGGAGGGCTTTTCGCCCTTGAGCACATGATAGTCGCCCAGGATGGCGGCAGCCTTGATGACGCCATAGGGGAAATCACGCTCGTCCAATGCCAGCTCGGTCAGGGAGCACAACATACCGTAGGAGGGCACGCCACGGAGCTTGCCCTTGGTGATTTTGACGCCGCCGGGCAGCAGACTCTTGTGCTTGGCTACGGGCACCAGGTCGCCCACATGGATGTTCCAAGCGCCGGTGCAGATCTGGATGGGCTCGTCCTCGCCCACGTCCATCTGGGTGACCCACATATGATCGCTGTCGGGGTGCCGCTCCATGGACAAAATTTTGCCCACCACCACATTTTTAAACTGAGCGGCGTGATCTTCATAAGTCTCCACCTTGGAACCGGAGAGGGTCATTGCCTCGGAAAACGCTTTGTCAGGGATGACGCTGACGGGTACATCTACGAATTCGGTCAGCCATTTACGGGATAGATTCATACCATTACACTCCTCTCATCAGAACTGTTCCAGGAACCGCACATCGTTCTCGAAGCACAATTTCAGGTTGTTGAAGCCATAGCGCATCATGGCCAGACGTTCCACGCCCATGCCAAAGGCCCAGCCAGAGTACACATCGGTGTCGATGCCGCAGCCTTCCAGCACCTTGGGGTGGATCATACCGGCGCCCAGCGCCACGGGGGTGTTGGGCATCATGC
>OGDF01006918.1_pt1 | contig 10946 bp, 9 predicted proteins | sample 1570141 | NCBI WGS metagenome assembly OGDF01 (sample SAMEA4370581, study PRJEB24528) | human gut metagenome | reverse complement strand
ATTTATACTAAAAAGGGGAAAAAAATGAAAAATATTATAGAAAAACTAAAAACAACAAGAATTTTAGGAGCAATAGGTATCACAGGATTGATATTAGGAACAATAATGCCATACGTTAAATACGACATATTTGGATATATTTTTAAAATTACTTTGTGGAACTACTGGGAAGGTAAAGTTATAGTAATTTTAGCACTTGCAAACTTATTATTTATATTTAAAGACTTAGTAGAAAAGTATGCACCTTTCTTATTTAACAATTGGGTTGGAAAAAAAGTGCAAGAATGTCAAAATCAAAAATTCTCATTAATTCCTACAGTTTTATCAGCAATATTTGCAATATACTTAACATCAAAATTGGGACTAAGAACATTCAAATACTACAACATAGGATTCTACGCAATGTGGATAGGAACAATATGTCTTGTGATATATGCGTTCTTACATAAGTCAGATGATAATGAAATAAAAATGTAAAAAATACTATAAATAAAAAAGAGAGGAAAAAGATAATGATAAATATAAAGAAAATAGCTATCGTATTTCTAATGATAGCGATAATACTATCATTAATGCCAATAATAGTAAATGCTGAAAGTGTAACTGTTACAAGAGAAATAGTATCTGCTGTTGGTATGAGATTTACTTTTAAAGGATTAACTTTAGACGAAACAAAAGAATATGAATTTGGTTTAAAATCAACAAAGGCTGCTAGCATTGAAAAATGGCATAAAATAACAGATTATACCACTAATAGTGCTGTATTAAATGTGAATTATACAACATCAGATTTAAAAAAAGTAATTGATGTAACAGATAATGGATATATAACTATAAGAGAATGTGATTCAGAGAAAACAATTATTGAAAATCATGAAGTGGATTTAAAAATGCCGTTATTAAGAGTAAGTGACCATTCTTCTATAAAAAATGGACAAGAGCTTAGTACTTCAAATACAATAAATGTTTCTATTAGAAATGCAGGGAATAGTAGTGCATATTACCAATATGAAAAAATAACAGACCAAAATTTAATAAATGAATATAAAAAAATAAAAAAAGAAAATGGTGATTTTACAACTCTAGAAAATAGTATTGCAAGTAAACCTAAAACATCTAATTGGAAAGAATTTAGCTTTTGGAATGGCTATATTGGAATAACAGGATATGGATACCCAGAATCTCCAATATCAGTACCAGACAGTGGTTTATATTATATGTGGTTATATTTTTCAGGAAATAATATAAAAGATGTATATGGATGTATATTTGTAGATAACTTAGAAGACGAAGTTGCGCTAGAAAGTATAAGCTTACCAAAAACAGTAGAAATTGAAGCAGGAAAGACAAAAAAAATCACTGTAACATACAATCCTACAACTGCAACAAATAGAATAGTGAAATGGACTTCTAGTGATGAAAGTGTTGTAACTGTTGATAATGCAGGAAATATAACAGCTAAAAAAGAGGGCTCTGCAATAATAACTGTTGTATCAGAAGATGAAAATAAAAAAGCAACTTGTACAGTAAATGTAACAAATGCAAAAGATAGCAATTCAAACAATAATAACACAAATAAAGACAATAATGCAAATAATTCAAATGATAATAAAAACAACAATACAAATACTGCAAACGACAACAAAAATAATAATACAAATACTTCAAATGGCAATAAAACAAACAATGATAACACAACAGCAAAGAATCCAATTCCGCAAACAGGTGCAAATTATTTTGTTTTGGCTGTTATTCCAATAGCAATAATAATAGCAATATATTTAAATAAAAAGAAAAATGAATATAAAGACATAAAATAAAATTTGGTAAAAAGACCTGTATAATAAAATTGTACTTACATATAATTAAAATAAATAAGTCTATAAAATAAACGGTTCAAATAGTATACACTTTTTGAACCGTTTGTTTTTATTATTTGTTTATTTGTTTTTTTAATTCTTTAACTTCAGACTTTAAATTTTCTTTTTCTAAAGCTAATTTTTCTTTTTCTTCTTTTTTTAGATTGTCTTTTGCAACAGCCATAAGAAGTTTTATTCTGTTTGTTTGGTTTGCTTCGCTAGCACCAGGGTCATAATCAACAGGAGAAATATTTGCATAAGGATATTTGTCTCTAATTGTTTTTATAACGCCTTTTCCAACAACGTGGTTAGGAAGACAAGCAAATGGTTGAACACACACAATGTTTGGAATACCGTGTTCAATATATTCAATCATTTCTGCTGTTAAAAACCATCCTTCACCAGTTTGGTTACCGATTGAAAGCACATCTTTTACTTTACCTTCTAGTTCCCAAATATCACAAGGTTGTAAATAGCCTTTCTTAGAATTTGCAAGAGCAATTCTTTCATCTTTTTCCAAAATATCTATTAATTTTATAGCTGCTCTAAATATTTTTGATTTATATTTATCTGTTTTTATTAGAGTATTAAAAGTAATTTTATGTGTTGCCATAAATTTAACAAATCCCATAAAGTCTGGCAATATAACTTCTGCACCTTCTGCTTCCAATTTTTCTGCAACAAAATTATTTCCAAAAGGATGATATTTAATTAAAACTTCGCCAACAATTCCAACTTTAGGTTTTACAATAGAAGTATCTAATTCAATTTTTTCAAAATCTTCTACAATATCATATATACTCTTTTTAAACTCAGAAAGAGAAGAATGAGCAACTAAAGCTTTACATTTTTCCATCCATTCATCAAATAGTTTTTGAGTTTCACCTTTATGTATTTCATATGCTCTATTTTTTGTTAACATTTTTTGTAACAAATCTCCATAAACAACGGTTTTTAGTAATCCTTCAACTAGTTTTGGAGTAATCTTAAATCCAGGCATTTTTTCCATTCCAACAACATTGAATGAAATTACTGGAACATTTGCAAATCCCGAATCCTTTAAAGCCTTACGAATAAATCCGATATAGTTTGTAGCTCTACATCCTCCACCAGTTTGAGACATTATTAACGCTGTTTTATTAATATCATATTTTCCAGATTCTAATGCTTCTATCATTTGACCTGTTACTAAAATAGAAGGATAACAAGCATCGTTATTTACATATTTTAAACCAGTTTCTACTGTATGCTCAGAGCAATCTTTTAAAAGTACAGCATTATAACCGCAAGCTCTTACGGCAGACTCAATTAGCTCGAAATGAATAGGAGCCATTTGAGGAATTAAAATAGTGTAATCTTTCATATCTTTAGTAAATATTTTCTTTTTAGCAGTATAATCTCCATCTCCACGAGCCTTAATGTTATCTTTTTCTCGTTTATTCATACTTGCTAAAAGAGAACGAATACGAATTCTTACAGCGCCTAAATTGTTTACTTCGTCTATTTTTATTAAAGTATACATTTTATCATAGCTAGAAAGAATTTCCTCAACTTGGTCTGTTGTCACAGCATCAACACCGCAACCAAAAGAGTTTAATTGAACAAGTTCCAAATTATCGTGTTTACCAACAAAATCTGCTGCTGCATATAATCTTGCGTGGTAAACCCACTGATTAACAACTCTTAAAGGAGCCTTTGGAACAACTTCATTTGCTATGCTATCACCAGTAATTACAGCTAAACCAAGACTGGTAATTAAAGTATCAATACCGTGGTTAATTTCTGGGTCAACGTGGTAAGGACGGCCAGCAAGTACAATACCTTTTAGATTATTTTCTTCCAAATATTGCACAGCACGTTTTCCTTCTTCGTGAATATCACGTCTACATCTTTGGTATTCTTCTTCTGCTGCTTTTGCAGCTGCAACTAACTCTTTTTTAGTAAATTTATATTTTTCAAATTCAGGTAATCCTAAAATAGTTTCTGGTAAAGTCTTTACATCTAAAGGCAAGAACGGATTTAAGAATGTAACACTTGGGTCTTTTAATTCTTCAACATTATTCTTTAAAACCTCAGAGTAAGAAATTACAATAGGACAATTATAATGATTATCTGCTTTTTCATATTCTTTTCTAGAGTATGGAATACAAGGATAGAAAATAGTTTTTATTCCTTGTTTTAATAAGCTAATAATATGACCATGAGAAAGCTTTGCAGGATAGCAAACAGACTCAGAAGGCATAGATTCCATTCCTTTTTCGTAAGTTTTTCTATTACTATTTTCAGAAACTATAACTCTAAATCCTAACCTGGTTAAGAAAGTAAACCAGAAAGGATAATCCTCATACATATTCAAAACCCTAGGGATACCAATAGTACCACGAGGTGCATCTTTTTCTTCTAAAGGAGTATAATTAAAAATTCTTTGATATTTATACTTAACTAAATTTGGTAAGTCCTTGTTGCCAGAAACAATCCCTGCACCTTTTTCGCATCTATTTCCAGAAATATGTTTAGTACCATTGCTAAATTTATTAATTGTAAGTAAACAATGATTTTCACAGCCATTACAACGAATATGAGAAGTATCAATTTTTAAGCTATCAATATCTTTTAAAGAAGCAATAGTGGATTTGTATTCCATATCCTTATTTGCTTCGAATTGTTCTTGAGCAAGTAGTGCAACACCATATGCACCCATAAGTCCTGCAATATCTGGTCTTATAACATTTTTACCTGTAAGAAGTTCAAAAGCACGTAACACAGCATCATTGTAAAAAGTACCACCTTGAACAACAATATTATCGCCTAAAACCCTTACATCTCTAATTTTCATAACCTTTTGAAGAGCATTTTTTATAACCGAATAAGAAAGTCCAGCAGAAATATCTCCTACACTATAACCCTCTTTTTGTGCTTGTTTAATTTTAGAGTTCATAAAAACAGTACATCTAGAGCCCAAATCTACAGGATTTCTAGCTTCAATTGCAGAGTCTACAAACTGACTAATAGTAAGCCCTAGGCTCTTTGCAAAAGTTTCTATAAAAGAACCACAACCTGAAGAACAAGCTTCATTAAGCATAATATTATCAATAGTATTATTTTTTAACTTAATATATTTCATATCTTGACCACCAATGTCTACAATACTTGTAACATTTTGCATAAATTTTTTAGCGGCGGTATAATGAGCAATAGTTTCAATCTCATTTAAATCTACATTTAAAGCAGTTTTTATTAAAGCTTCTCCATAACCTGTAACACCACTGCATCTAATAACAGCAGAGCTTGGAATTACAGAGTATAATTGCTTTAGCATATTCATAACACTTTTTAAAGGATTACCCTCATTATTAGCATATAAAGAATATAACAAACGTCCATTATTGTCTGTAACAACCAACTTAGTTGTAGTAGAACCTGCATCAATTCCAACAAAGCAATCGCCTTTGTAATTTAACAAATCGCCTTTTTCAACAACATCTTTAGAATGACGATTTTTAAATTCTTCGTATTCACTATCTGTTACAAATAAAGGCTTTAAAGGATTGGTTGTTGTATCTTTAGAATTTTTTAAAACCTCAATTTTAGCCTTAAGCTTTTCAGATGAAATAGAATGTGCATTCATAGAATCTAATGCAGCACCTCTTGCAACTAGCAAATGTGCTTCATCTGGAACAATAATTTCATCATCAGATAAATGTAAAGTTTCTATAAATCTATTTCTTAATTCAGATAAATAATTCAATGGACCACCTAAAAAGGCGATATGTCCGCGAATAGGCCTTCCGCAAGCAAGACCGCTAATTGTTTGGTTAACAACTGCCTGGAAAATAGAAGCAGCGATGTCTTCCTTTGCAGCACCTTCGTTTATTAGAGGTTGTACATCAGTTTTTGCAAAAACTCCACAACGAGAAGCAATAGGGTAAATAATAGAATGATTTTTTGCAAGTTCATTTAAACCAGAAGTATCAGTATTTAACAAAGACGCCATTTGGTCTATAAAAGCACCAGTACCACCAGCACAAGTACCATTCATACGCTGTTCTATAGACTTGCCAAAATAAATAATTTTTGCATCCTCTCCACCAAGTTCAATAACAACGTCTGTTTTTGGAATATATTTTTCAACAGCTCTCTTACAAGCAACAACTTCTTGTATAAAAGGAACATCCAAAAAATTAGCAGCAGACATTGCACCAGAGCCTGTTAAAGCAATTGTAAAAATGCAATCTGGATAGCGTTTGGCTAAATCCTCCAAAACCATACAAACAGTATTTTTTGTGTCAGAATAATGTCTGGTATAATTAGTATATAAAGTATTTAAATCTTCATCCATTACTACAATTTTTACAGTAGTAGAACCTACATCTAATCCAACGTGTAATAGTTTATTCATATATATAAAACTCCTTAATATCAAAATTAAAATAAATCACCCACATTTTATACGGAAAATCGAAATTTGTCAAATAAAAAAAGCAATGAAAACTAGTAAAAAATGGGACAAAACAGTTCTAATGTGCATTTTGTGTGAATACACATAAAACAAATAAAAAAGTACAGTACAAATTAAAAATAATACTAAGTTATACCAAAGCATTATTAAAGAAAACTGTGCCTAAAAGGAGGAAAAAATAAATATGAATAACATAAAAAAACTAATTATTATAATAGTAATTTTAATTCTAATTGGAGGGATAATTTACATAGTAATAAATAAAAAGAATAATACAAAACAGGAAGAATACGAACCACAAGAAGAAATATCGGAACAACAGGTAAGGCAAACAATGGTATCTTTATATTTTTTAAACAAAAATACAAATGAAATTGAGCCAGAAGCAAGATTAATAGACGTAAAAGAAATGGTAAAAGAGCCATATAAAACACTAGTAAACTTATTAATAGAAGGACCAAAAAACGAAAACCATAGTAAAACAATTCCAGAAAAAACACAACTATTAGGAACAGAATTAAAAGGAGAAACGCTAACGTTAAACTTTTCAGAAGAATTTTTAAATAGTGAAAATAGCCAAGATGCAATGAAATGCCTAGTAAAAACTTTAACAGAACTAACAGAAGTAAACAGCATAAAAGTTTTGATAAATGGGGAAGAAAAAGATAACTTAAAGGATACATACGTAAGAAACGAGTAACTAAAATTAAATTAGAAAATTGAACTATGAAAATAATACATTGGGAAAAATATTCGAGTCAATAACTCAAATAACTCATTTAAAATTGATAATCTATAATTTTATAATGAGTTTGAAGATGTTTTGACGAAGAATATTCTTTTTCCAACTGTATTATTTTCTATTAATAATTATAGTTATCTAAAAAATTTTATAAAAGAGCATAAATTGCAAGTTTTATTAAAAGTACACAAAAAATGTTCAACACAGTATAAAGAGCAAATGAGGTTATTATTACATATATTAGAGCAGGGAGGAATTTTATTTGGCTTTGGATAACAATTATTAAAATTATAGCAATTATATTTATTCATTTTTAACTCCTAGTATTTACATAATTTTACTTTTAATATATAATACTAAAGTGTGGAATAAAATGTTAAAGAAATATAATCAAAATTTAATTATTTTCTAATTAAATTTTTTAGATATAATAAAAATACACCAATAAGATTTGTACCAATAAAAAGGAAAGAAAATTAATTATGGAAAGAAATATAGAACTAAATAAAAACGAAAGAATAGATGACTTACAATACAAAGGACTAAAAATAATACAAGATGAAACAGGATTTTGTTTTGGAATAGATAGTGTAATACTTTCAGATTTTGCAAAAAATATCAAAAATGATGCTACAGTTGTGGATTTAGGAACTGGGACAGGCATAATAGGAACACTTTTATGTGGAAAAACATATTTAAAACAAGTAATAGGAATAGAAGTGCAACCAGAAGTTGTGCATATGGCAAGGAAAAGTATAAGGCTAAATAATTTGGAAGATAGATTTCAAATAATAAATTGTGATATAAACGATATATTTCCAAAAAAAATATTAGAAAAAAATAAATATGATGTTGTAGTTACAAATCCACCATATAAAGAGGCTGGAACAGGAATAATAAATGAAAGCTCAAAAAAATTAATATCGAGACACGAAATAACTGCGACTTTAGCAGATTTTATAAAAGTTGCAGCAGGTCTTTTAAAACACAAAGGTGAATTTTATATAGTGCATAAACCAGAAAGAATAGTAGACATAATAACGATAATGCGTGAAAACAAAATAGAACCTAAAGAACTAAGAATTGTATATCCCCGTAAGGAAAAAGATGCATCACTTATATTGGTAAAAGGAGTAAAAGGGGGAAATAAATTTACAACAATAGATAGATCTCTAATAATATACGAAGAAGATGGCAGTTATACAAATGATATTAAAGAAATTTATAACGACTAAATAGGAGCATAGAATGAATGGAAAAATATATTTAATTGCAACTCCAATTGGAAACTTAGAAGATATAACATATAGAGCTGTAAAAATTTTAAACGAAGTAGATATAATTGCAGCAGAAGACACAAGGCATTCTTTAAAATTGTTAAATCATTTAGAAATATCAAAACCAATGATAAGTTATCATAGGCATAATGAAGACACAAAAACAGAAGTATTATTAAATCTTTTAAAAGAAGGCAAAAACATAGGTCTAATTACAGATGCAGGCACTCCAGGTATATCCGACCCAGGAGAAGAAATTGTAAAAGAAGCAATAAAAAATAACATAGAAGTAATTCCAATTCCTGGTGCGTGTGCATTAATAAATGCACTAATAACGTCTGGGTTAAATACAAAAGAATTTAGCTTTTATGGATTTCTTCCATTAGATAAAAAGTTAAGAAAAGAAAAAATGGACGACATAAAAAAACAAAATAAAACCATAATATTTTACGAAGCCCCACACAGACTAGAAAAAACATTAAAAGAATTAAAAGAAATATTTGGAAATATTAACATAGTCGTTGCAAAAGAACTTACGAAAATACACGAAACATTTTATAGAGGAACAATAGAAGAAGTATTAGAAAAAATGGGAGAAATAAAGGGCGAATTTATAGTAATGTTTGAAGTTCATTCAAAAACCGAAAAAGAATTGGAAATAGAGGAGCTAAGTAAAAAAACAATAGAAGAACAATATACATATTACGAAAAACAAGGCCTTAGCAAAAAAGATATAATAAAAACAATAGCAAAAAATAATAATGTACCAAAAGATGTAATATACAAACAATTTATATAAAAAATAAGATTTGAGCTAAAATTAGTTCAAATCTTATTTTTAAATTTTATTCTTTAGCATTTGCGTTCATAGCAGAAATGTTCCTCATACATTTTTCACAAATTAATTTGCCTTTATAATCTATAACATTTTTTGTACTTCCGCAGAATACACAATTTTCTTCGAATTTTTTTAGCACTATAGAAGATCCATCAACAAAAATTTCCATTGGATCTTTTTCAACGATCTTAAGCTTGTTTCTTAACTCAATTGGAATAACAACTCTGCCTAATTCGTCCATACGTCTAACTATACCAGTTGATTTCATTATATATCCTCCCTTTTTATAACAAAATTCGACACAAATCTACAACTATGATATCACAATTGCATATAAAATACAAGAAAAATCAAAACAAAATTTACAAATTTTTACTTTTGAAAAATCTTAAAAATAAAACAAAATATTGAAATTGTAATAATTACTTAATGTAAATAAAAAGAAATGAATAAAAAATAAACACAAGAATAATTATAGAATAACCAAAACAAAAACCCTATAAAAATTTAATAAAAAAATATTATAAATTCAAAAATAAACTTATACGTTAATAAAGGGATGTGATTAAATATGCTAAACAGTATTTGGCCATTTTTTATTATAATATCATTTCTATTTGCAATATTTACTAATAATATAAATAATTTAAACAACTCAATATTCACATCTTGTGTAGAAGCTGTGGATTTAACCATCAAATTATTTGGAACTATGTGTTTATGGAATGGATTAATGAAAATAGTACAAGAAACAAGCCTAATGAAAAAACTTGTAAAATTAATACAGCCAATTATGAAAATATTATTTCCAAAAATGAAAAAAGAAGATAAAGAATACAAAGAAATTACAATAAATATAATTGCAAATTTATTAGGAATTGGAAATGCAGCAACTCCACTTCGGAATAAAAGCAATGAAAACAATGCAAGAAAAAAATCCCAATAAAGATACAGTAACAGACAATATGGCTATGTTCATAGTACTAAATACAGCATCACTTCAAATAATTCCATCAACAGTAATTGCAATAAGAATGTCTTTAAATTCTGTAGCACCAACAAAAATAATTGTAGCAGTTTGGATAGCAACAATAGTAGCAGATATTACTGGAATTATTGCAACAAAAATATTAATAAAAAAATGGAGAAAAGACTAGAAAAACTAATAAGGAGGAATGCAATAAAAAATGAAAATAATAAATTTTATAACAGAACTTGCAGTTCCATTAATTTTAGTAATAATTGTAATTTTTGGCTTAATAGATAAGAAAAAAATCTACGACATTTTTGTAGAAGGTGTAAAAGAAGGTATGACAATTGTTATAAAAATATTTCCAACTCTTTTGGGGCTATTTTTAGCGATAGGAGCGCTAAGAAGCTCTGGAATATTAAACATAATAACAGTGTTGTTATCTGGAATTACATCTAAAATTGGTTTCCCTAGCGAAGTAATTCCACTTGCAATATTAAGACCAATTTCAGGTAGTGCATCACTTGCAATAGCAACGAATATAATGAAAACATACGGAGTAGACAGCAAAATAGGATTAATTACATCTACAATAATGGGGTCAACAGAAACCACATTTTATACAATAGCAGTATATACAAGTTCTGTAGGAATTAAAAAAATTAGATTCGTTTTAATTGCAGCATTACTTGCAGACTTAGCCGGAATGATAACATCTGCTATTGTATGGAATTATTTATGATAGGTCTCGTTATTTGCAATTTTAAATCCTCTATAAATTTGTTCCAGTAAAAAAATTCT
>OGDF01006917.1_pt1 | contig 10947 bp, 11 predicted proteins | sample 1570141 | NCBI WGS metagenome assembly OGDF01 (sample SAMEA4370581, study PRJEB24528) | human gut metagenome | reverse complement strand
AAAACCCCGGAGGGGTTCCAAATAAACCCCCATTTGAAATGGGGGTTGCTAACTTTACAAGCGAAATACTCGTCGAAACAAAAGATGCCGTATCATCTACCGTGCCTCTATGAAAACCAAAAGCGGCAAAGTTATTTTCGCTGCTGATTATGGTCTCAAGGCCTTCATCATCAAAGTTTATTACTGATATCAATCGGTAGTTTTTATCAGGATTGTCGCGGAGGTTGTAGGTTCCTTCCCTTCTTATTTTCTTTATCGAAAGGATTACATACATGGGCAAAAATATTCATGTCACGAATCACTCCCAAGGCGGATATCAGGTAAAATCTTCTGGTAGTTCAAAAGCCTACCGTAGAACAGAGACCCAGCGCAAAGCCATTGAAATCGGTAGAGAGCTGGCACGTAATCAGCATAGCGAACTTGTCATTCATGGCAGAGATGGAAAAATCCGTCAGAAGAACTCCTATGGCAATGACCCCTTCCCACCTAAGGGATAATTAGAAAAGCAGGCAGTACATCCTATGCGTGTACTGCCTGCTTTTCATTTGATTGCATTCGCCATGATAAGCGCACATCTGGCCATTTGCCTTAAACGCGTATCATTCGTCAGCATATTATCAGTTTTCAATCGTAATATCCATCATGCTTTAAACCATTTATTGCAAGTTGACATTTTTGTCGCTTACATGAATTATGGAAAATCATTTCTAAATGGATCTCTTTCCCATCGGTTAATGAGGGGCGAAATTTGCCTGCCGATGGCACGTTCCCTACATCCCCAATTAGGACCAGCCGTAAAATCGCTCAAGGAGGTCTGAGCGCAGCTCAAAAGCGCAAAGTAAAAGAATTTATATAGGCCAGAATGCCTGGAAGGCCGTATAGTCGCTTATTGTTCTTCCTCTTCCCCGATAGATGCATTGCCCCATGCTATGCAGAACTACTGACAAAACCGAAGCCACGGAGATAGTAATTATCGAAAGTCAAATGAATTACCGAGGAAAACTTGAAACTTACAATCTTTTATGTATTCATTTACTTCCTCCAGACCATCTTATTCACAATTTCCATATAGCTCTGGATAATTTTCACTACTTTGGTCGACACGTTCTCTTCCAAGTAGTCAGGAACCGGAGTACCGTAGTCACCGTTTTTGTTCATTTCCACAGCGGTGTCCACGGCCTGCAGGAGGGAATGGTCATCGATTCCGGCCAGGATGAAGCAGCCTTTTTCCATGGCTTCCGGGCGTTCTGTGGATGTACGAATGCAGACAGCAGGGAAAGGATGACCTATAGATGTGAAGAAGCTGCTTTCTTCAGGAAGTGTGCCGGAGTCAGATACTACGGCAAAGGCATTCATCTGCAGGCAGTTATAATCATGGAACCCCATGGGTTCATGCTGAATGACTCGTGCGTCCAGTTTGAATCCAGTTTCCTCCAGCCGCTTGCGGCTTCTTGGATGGCAGGAGTAGAGTACGGGCATATCGTATTTTCCCGCCATTTTATTTACTGCATTGAAAAGGGAGTAAAAGTTTTTATCGGTATCAATATTCTCTTCCCTGTGGGCGGATAAAAGAATGTACTTCCCCTTCGTCAAACCAAGGCGCTGATGAACATCGCTGGCTTCAATCTGTGCAAGATTTGCATGAAGAACTTCGGCCATTGGTGATCCGGTGACATAAGTCCTTTCTCTAGGCAGCCCGCAGTCGGCCAGATACCTTCTGGCGTGTTCTGAGTAGGCCAGGTTTACATCGCTGATAATATCCACAATGCGGCGATTCGTTTCTTCAGGCAGACATTCATCTTTGCAGCGGTTGCCGGCTTCCATGTGGAAAATGGGGATATGAAGCCTTTTGGCTCCGATAACAGAGAGGCAGCTGTTTGTATCGCCCAGAACAAGGATGGCATCCGGCTTAAGCTGTACCATGAGTTCATAGGACCGGGCAATAATATTTCCCATGGTTTCGCCCAGATCTTTACCTACGGCATTCATGTATACCTCAGGATCCGCCAGGCCCAGGTCATGGAAGAATATGCCGTTCAGGTTGTAGTCGTAATTCTGGCCGGTATGAGCCAGGATAGTGTCAAAGTAGGTACGGCATTTTTTGATTACAGCAGAGAGACGGATAATCTCAGGACGGGTACCGACGATGATGAGAAGTTTGAGTTTTCCGTTATTTTTGAAAGATATATGTGGAAGAGTTTGTTCCATGAGTGGAACCTCCTTATTATTATGTAATGAGCCTTCATTTTTCAGCTTCTGCTTTGAGACTTTTAGCAGCCCGGCGCTAAGCTTCCTTCCCATTTGTGACAGGAGCTCGGGAGCTATGAGAGCGATGCCCCATGCCGCAGTGAGCCACATCTGAGATTGAGGCGAAAGTCTCAATGCTCAAGGCTCTCTTTCTACACTTTCTCTGCAAAGGTGTCCGGATGCGCCGGATTAAAGATTTCATTGCAGGTCATCACGGTCACCAGGTTTTCTGTTTCTGACAGGTTGATGATGTTATGTGTCCATCCGGGAATCATGTAGACTGCCTCTATCTTATCGCCGGAGACTTCGAATTCAATTTTTTCTCCGGTATTGATATTTCTTTCCTGAATGAGTCCATGTCCGGACACTACGATGAAGATTTCCCATTTGCTGTTATGCCAATGCTGTCCTTTAGTAATACCCGGACGACTTATGTTGACAGAAACTTGTCCGTAGTCTTCTGTGTGGAGAAGTTCGGTGAACGAGCCTCGGTCATCTACATTCATTTTAAATGGATATTTAAATTTTGCCGGTGGCAGATAGGTAAGGTACAGAGAAAATAGTTTTTTTGCAAAGGATCCTTCCGGCATACGAGGCATCATAAGGGTGGCCGGCTGGTTTTTGAAGATTTCCAGAAGGTCCACGATTTCACCCAGAGTCACTTTATGTGTCACCGGGACGCAGCAATAACGGCCATCTTCTTTAAGTACCGTGTCAACACCATCAAATTCACAATGTTCTTCTCTGCCTTCCAGGAGGTCATACATGCCTTCAATAAGGTCATCAATGTAGAGGAGTTCCAGTTCGGTGCTGCGGTCATTCACTGTAAAAGGCCGGTCATTGGCCACGGCCCAGCAGAAGGTGCTAACGGCACTGTTATAGTTGGGGCGGCTGTGACCCATGAGATTCGGAAAGCGGTATACCGCCACTTTGGCCCCGGTTTCTTTTCCATAGGCAAAGAAGAGTTCTTCTCCTGCTTTTTTGCTCCGTCCGTATTCACTATTTCCAAAGCGTCCGGCAAGGGTAGCCTGGATGGAGGAAGACAACATCACGGGGCAGGTATTATGAAATTTTTTTAATGTATCCAGCAGGACAGAAGCAAAACCAAAATTCCCTTTCATGAAATCATCCGGATTGTCCGGGCGATTGACTCCGGCCAGGTTAAATACGAAATCTGCATGGTGGCAGTATGATTCCAGTTCATCCCGGGTGGAGTCTCTATCATATTCATAGATTTCATCAATTGTAAGGTCCGGTCTTGTTCTATTCTTACCGTCTATGATGTTTTTCAAATTATTGACCAAAGCAGTGCCTACCATACCTTTGGCACCGGTTACCAGTATACGCAATGAGGTTTCCTCCTTAGAATAAAGTGGAACCATTGGGAATATCCGCATCATCCGGAACGTTGACGCTGTTGCTGACGGTGACGGTGCTCCCGATGCGGGCACGTTTCCCTACTTTCGCATAGGTACGAATAACAGAATTGGTGTAAATTAAGGCAAAATCATCAACTGCGCACCCATGGTGGATTTCTACTCCCGGGTTCAGGAGTACACCATTTCCTACAGCTGAGCCATTCTGAATAACCGCATTGTTAAGGAAAACACAGCCCCACCCCACCTTGGCAAAGGGACTGATATAAACGCTGGAGCAGATTATATTTGGAAAATCGTACCCCAGAGCCTGGGCTTTTTCATAGACAGACTGGCGGAGCTTGTTATTTCCAATCACCACCAGAAGATGGGAAAATTCCTTCCGCAGCGCTGCTATGTCGGAAATATGCCCAACTACTGGAGCTCCGCAGACCATATCCCCCGGGTTATAGCCATCATCTACAAAGGAGCAGTCGTATCGCAGTGAAGCATGTTCCAGTACGACTCTGCCAAATCCGCCTGCACCTACCAGCAAAAGTTTTTCTTTAGACATTGGGAATTCCTTTCAGTTCATTTTGCACGTACTCCGTGGTCAGGAGCTTTTTTACTGTCCCTTCCACATCCAGTCGATTTGTATTATGACTGGTATAGGATTCATCTGCCATAGTGTAGACTTCACCTTTGACAACAAATTTATCATAGTTCAAGTCACGGTTATCAGCAGCTACTCTGAAGTATTTCCCCATATCAGTACTGCGTAAACGTTCTTCTCTTGTCATCAGTGTTTCAAATAACTTCTCACCATGACGTGTACCAATAATTCTGGTTCCCGTATCACCAAATAATTTCTGTACTGCTTTTGCCAAATCTCCAATAGTGGAAGCATCAGCCTTCTGAATAAAAAGGTCTCCAGGGTTGGCATGCTGAAAAGCAAACATAACCAGATCCACAGCTTCATCCAGGTTCATCAGAAAGCGAGTCATTTCAGGATTCGTAATAGTAATCGGATTACCATCCTTAATTTGCTCAATAAAAAGTGGAATAACGCTGCCTCGACTGCACATAACATTTCCATACCGAGTACAGCAGATTGTAGTACCCCCTCTTTCAGCAGCCACTCTGGCATTGGCGTAGATGACATGTTCCATCATTGCTTTTGATATACCCATGGCATTAATCGGGTATGCCGCCTTGTCTGTGGAAAGGCACACCACTCTCTTAACTCCTGCATCAATAGCAGCATGAAGCACATTATCCGTACCAATAATATTTGTCTTCACTGCCTGCATAGGAAAGAATTCACACGATGGCACCTGCTTTAATGCAGCTGCATGAAATAGAAAATCAACTCCAGGCATGGCATCACGAATAGATTGTGGATCCCGTACATCGCCAATGTAGAATTTCACTTTTCCTGCTGTGTCTGGATGAGTGGCCTGCAGGATGTGACGCATATCATCCTGTTTCTTTTCATCTCTGGAAAATATGCGGATTTCTTTCAAGTCGGAATCCAGAAAATGCTTGAGTACAGTAGAGCCAAAAGATCCTGTTCCTCCGGTTATCATAAGTGTTGCGTTCGAAAAAGCAGACATAAAACATCCTCCTTAATCAAATTCTTATTACAAAAATCTTTCAATAATTACCTTCCTATCAAAAGTCTTGATATCAGTTGAGATTTTAATATAGCATATGAAAGGATTTTACAAATTAAGCATACCACAACTGCCTCCAAAAAATTTATAAATAATTTGAGGCAAGTGAATAAGTTATATTCGGAACTATCCATACAAACATATAAGTGGATAAGACGTAATATCTAATAGAGTCCTTTCCAATATGTTCTATTAATTTATATATCCAAATAGCACCATGAATCTTGAAAATTCCCACACACTCATAAATCAAATACATAATACAGGCAACACTAACTACTCCAACAATACCTACACACTCATAAATCAAATACATAATACAGGCAACACTAACTACTCCAACAATACCTATTGCATACCTATAGAGGTCGATAATCAATTGAGTGGTAATAGCATTAATTCCAGATTTCCCTAAAATCGTAAATCCCGTAGTATAGATATATGTATCCTTAGAATAAAAATTAAGTAAAAATCCCCAAAGAAGGAATGCTACTGGAAATATTAATTTTCTATATCTAAAACAATTACAATATTTTGCTAAATAAAACCCCAAAACAAAAAAAGGAATCATAAACTTGTGTGCGCTAAGCCAAAAGCTATCTGGCGTAAAGAAAAAAAAAATAAATGCTGCAAGGTATGTACCCCCCCATATTGAATTTTCTCTTTATGGTTTCGATGATACCAACACAGCAGACCGCTGCTACTATACTCCATAAAAACCAAAAATCGGTTACGAAATAAACCAATAATGATTTCAACAAATTTCCCTTATTAAAACTAACAAATAAAAGCTATTTTCCTAATAAAATAAACGACCAGCTAAAGCATATTGGGATTAAAAGTCTTAGTCTATGCTTAATAGCCGCAATTAATCCATTATGCTTCATGCTAAAGTAAAATAGATATCCACTAATAGAGATGAACAAAGGCATATGAAAAGAATAAATTGTCTTAAATATAATATTTTCCCAATACATCTCCTCCCTAAAAAAATCCATTCCACTGCCATACTGTATAGCATGAGCAAAAATCACCCAAAACATAGCTATTCCTTTTAAAAAATCAATATAACCGTTTCGAATCATATATGCTTTCCCACCTCATATATATTCACTTTTTACTTATAGCAATTTTCCCTTAGAATACGCATCGTTTGGATACACATAGCTGTGCCAAACAAAAAAACAACGATCGCCATTGCCAACGCCATACCTGTAGTACCCAGGAGAGGCATTAAAGTCCAGCTTAATACCGCTGTCCCTACTGCCGCTATTACGGAAACAATGATTTCCAGATTTACCTGGCCGGAGCCATTAATAAAATAATTCCAATTCGCCAGCCAGTAAAGTCCTACTGTATAGAGCCCGATTGCAAGCGGAAGCGAGTCTGGGATATCCAATTCGATTCCGGTCCAGATACGTGTAATAAGCCGAATATTTAATGCCACTACAATAACGGCCAGAATAACCGGAATGATCAAAAGAGTTGTTTTCCGTAATGTTTTGCGTATCCAGATGAAATCTTTTTTCACATAGGCATCCGTATATGCGCTCCACAAAGGATTAAACATAAAGAAATACAAGGTTGATATAAAATAAAATACCTTGAAAACAATGTCAAAATCACGTACCAGATCCGGGCCCAGGCGAAGTGTAATCATAAAATCAGCAGATGAATAGATGAAAATACAGGTCACATTCAGCAGTAAAAATTTGGCACTTAAAGACACCAGACTTACCATGTACTCTCTATTTACATATTTAAATCCTGGCAATAATCCTGTATGTCTACTAAAGAACCAGACACACATCCCCAGTTTTGATAATATAGCGGATATGCCAAAAGCAAGAATAAAGTACAGCATATTCCGATAATTGAAACGGGTCAGAAAATATATAAATCCAACCATTAGTGTGCTTTGAACAACGCCAACGAATCCGGGGACCGCAGTCTGCTGAAATGCATTATACACCTGATCCATGATGGAAAGGAAAAATAAGAAAAGTACAATAATCCCGGTATACAATGTTGCATAATATAGCAATTCATTGGTCACTTCAGTAGTATTAAGGATCCTGTTTAAATCGACAACTTGCAATACTCCATATAATACGACAACGGCGATGAAACAAAGTCCTGCAATCATTACAATACCGGAAGAAAGATAGGATTTAAAGGCCTGAGCATCATCAAGGCTGATAGCTTCCGTAAGCTTATTTCGTAATCCCGGACCAACCCCCATGTCCAAGTAGTTTACCCAGCTTAGAACACCAAGAAGTGTGACCCAGATGCCGTATTCTACCTGTGAAAGATAATTAACGGTCAGCGGGAGCAGTAAAAGAGATAATGCTACGCTCATTCCTTTAAATATAACAGATAAAGCGATATTTCTTCGAACAAGATTATTTCTCTTTGGCATAATTTCTCAATCAATTCTCATAAAATGTCCATCCTGCAATCATTATACTGTTTCAGCTTCACTCACTATCTGTACCCAAAATCAATTTTGATGAATACTCCGGAGTATTCATATAAAAAGCCTTGGACCAGTCTCTGTTAGAATCAGAATGGATATCGGTAGATAAAAATTTAAGCAGTTTCTCTAAATTATCTCCCAATGCATCTCGTTCATCAAGCAGTAATGCATATGGGTATTTCTTCAGATAAGGGATACACGTATCATTATCATCCTTATAAAAATGAATGATCTTCTTCCCAAAAGAAAAATATTCAAAAATTTTTGATGGTATCATATTCAACTTATAATTCCCAAAATTAATCAGTACTTCAGCCTCTTCCATCTTCCTTTCTAACGAATCATGCTGTATGTATCCTCCCATGACTACCGTTTCATATTTACCTGCATACATCCTGACCATATCATCACAATCGCCGCTGCAATAGAAGACAGTCCTATATTCCTTTGGCATCATCGAAAACAGTTTCAGCGCATAGGAAGGATTTCGGAACTCTTTGACCAAAGAGCCCGCATAAATCATCATACCTTTTACAATATGCATATTGTGTAATTCTGATCCGGATCGATTTTTAAACAAAGGAATATCAGCATAAACCATCTTTTTCTTATACTTATTGTAACCAGGTACATTATCGTAGAATTTCTTTTGGACCTGCAAATTAATGATGCAGTCACAATGCTGGTATCCCCAGTTCTCCAGCTTCAAATTTCTATTATGGCAAAATTCCGCCGAAAGCAGTCTGGCATATGGAGTATAGTTCATAAGCGTATCCAGCATATAATGAACAACTCTCAGCTCCGGATACCGTTTTTTCAATAATCCCCCCACGATAAAGGATTCAAACGGATGGAAAAAGCAAAGAATAATGTCAAATTTATATTGTTTATGAAGCTTACTAGCTTTACGATAAAATCGCACAATAGGAGAAATCGAGTAGATTGGATAAAAAGGCTTCATCAGCAGATTTCTAGCCTTTTTCAGAATTACTGAAGCTTGCTGCTGAAGGTGAGAACCATTAGGATTTGGTTTCAGTTCCCACCACTCATTTCCCTGGTATCTTACCTGAATCCCATCATATTCATCAGGAAATTCGGTATCAAAACTGTCAATGGTGCTTAATACCATCACATCATTCTCTTTAGCCAAAGTATCCACTATAGCCTTCGTGCAGACACCGGTTGCATTAGTCATCGCACGAAATTCTTCTGTTAAAACAAGGACCTTTTTCATTATGTATATGATAATCTCCTAAACTGACAAATCTTCTTGTTTTTTCTCATCTTCATGCATCATAAGATACCCAACAGCCATATCCAACCAATAGCAAAAGGTAATATTGATTCCCTCACCAAATCCGGTCGCCATCATGCCCATAAAAGAAAGGGCAATAAAAAGCACTGGCGCCACCTTATGGGCTTCAGTTTTCCGCCTAAGCAACACTTTGGTAAAGAGACAAAGTAAAATGAAAGCAGGGGAAAGATATAAGGCAAGCCCCAATGCCCCCGTTTCTGCAAAGTGTAGTGTAAACTCTCCTAAATCAGGAAATCCTCCACCTAACAGTCCTTTTTTATCAATCATTTTATTCCATATTTGAATCTCACCACCTGGATCTTTATCCAGCTTATCTCTGAGATAGCCTTGCCTTAAATTTGTTCCCACACCAAGAAGAGGGTGCTCCAGACCAATATCAATATGCTTCCTTTGGATGGTATATCGGGAATGGTTACTCTCTGCATGCTGCCCTGCTTCATAATCATTAGAAAGAGATCCTAACCCTTCATGAAAATAACCACCCGCGCTAGTATTTTTAATTCCTTTTTCAAACTGATCTACTTGAGACTCCTCTTTAAATTTTGTTGCCAACGGATACCAGTCCCCTAATCCAGCCGGAACTTGCTCATACTGTAAAAAGGCCATTGCACTACCAAAGGCTAATCCTCCAACAATGCACACTGATACGAGAAAAATTGTCAGTTTCCTTTGCATCCTGTATAAGCAACTGCCTGCGAAAAGGAGAAATACTCCAAAATTCACTGCTAATGCTAATCGAGACTGTGAAAGAAATAATTCAAAAGTTATTATGCCAAACAATACCAACAGTGTTATTTTTTTTGTAAGACTCTGCGCTTGAAATATTTTTAGACAAAGCAATGGATATGCAAATGCCATAAAAATGCCAAAATAAGAAGGTTCTAAAAATAATGAACGATTTTGGACATCACGGAACATCATAGTGACAGATTCCCCAGGAAAAGGATGTATCGTGACATTTGCATGAATAATTTGATTTAAAACAATAAGGGTATTCTGTGCCCACATCTGGCCATTCTGGTAACATACATCAACAAGTCCATAAGCTGCCACAATGATAAGATCAACTGTCGTCACTTTGAGCAGAATATCGATAGCACGCTGTGCACGTGCATGATACCAGCAGAAAATCATGTAAGCTGCACCAAATGTATAAAGCGTCTCGAAAAGAACAACTTTGATAGGCCGAGCAAACATCCAAATTTCCAAAAGTGTTTTTTCTGCAACAGAAATCCCAATACCCTGAAGAATAGCCAGTACCTTCGGCAGCTTCTCTATCTGGTCTGCCGGGCCATTTAATATTTGCTCATAGTAAGGATAGTTAAAAAGTCCCCATGCAAGTGAAACCAGAAGTACCGCCAAGTAAGAAAAAATAAACTTTTTAAAAACATTCCACTTATAGATAACATTCTTATGCTTCCACTGGCAGTATGCCGTATATATAAAACCAATAAGGAGCGGGTACACAACCAAATCCTGACCAAAAGGGCCACCCAAAAGAGTCTGCCAAAAAACACGCGGTATATACTTGAACGGCAGTGAAAACACAAGAAACGCAAACAAAAAATCAATAAACTTTGTATTCAATATATAAATCCTCCTCAGTAAAAAGCAATGATAAGAACAAATCTTTCTACTACCGATCAATTTCTAAGCTATTATTGTTGTCTAATGAATTTACTGATTTATCCACCTTTCATAGAATTGCAATTGATATTTACCACAAAAATCAAATCGTTTACGAGTAATGCTTACCAGCATCTCCTCATATATAACAAAGATAATAGCACATCAATATAATACAACTCAATAGGCTTGTATCGCAATGTAAGTGTCAAGTTTTCCTCGGTAATTCATTTGACTGTCGATAATTACTATCTC
>OGDF01006914.1_pt1 | contig 10952 bp, 11 predicted proteins | sample 1570141 | NCBI WGS metagenome assembly OGDF01 (sample SAMEA4370581, study PRJEB24528) | human gut metagenome | reverse complement strand
TATTAAATTCAATTATATCATTAGAATTTAATTTACTATAATCATATTTATTATCATTTGCCCTTATCTCTACTCTTTTTTCGTGATTTTTGATAGCAAGAGCGGCTCTATTATTAATGTCTAATTTTATTGTCATAAACTTTTACCTACCTTTATATTTTTTTACAGAAAAAAATTCTGCGTAATGCAGAATTAATCATAAAGATAGAATTTTCTAAAATTTTACTATGCTAAAAAATTAGGAGATATGATTAATCCTACACTATAAATTTTATTATTTTGTAAACTATTCATTATATTTTTCATGATTAATCACACTCCTTTCTTTGAAATATTTACAATTCAAATATATTATACTTTTCATTTTTTGTCAATTGAAATTTAAAATGTTAATTTAAAAAATCTCTGATTTTCAGAGATTAATTTTAATAATTTAATGCATTAATATAAATAAAGCGTACTTACAAAATATACTTTTTTAAAGTCTTTTTATTGGTTCTATCCCCAACACTTTCATACCATTTTCTAATACTGTTTTAGTTGCTTTTAACAATGCTAATCTTGATTCACGAATAAGTTCATTTTCTTCTTTCAATATTGATATATTTTCATAGTATTTTGAAAATTTTTGCGCTACATTATATAAATAATTAGTTATTATAACAGATTCACTAGAATTATAAGCATTATCTAATATCTCAGGAAACTTGTATAAACAATTAATTATAGAATATTCAAGTTCTTCTCTAAATTTATAAGCATTTAAATTACTTTTATCAAAATTAGCTTTATTTAAAATAGAATTAATTCTGGCATAATTATATAATAAATAAATTGCAGAATTCCCCTGAAAATTAGTTGCTTCCTCCATACTAAAATTTACAATTTTTTTTCTACTTACATTCAAAATACTATATTTAATACATGAAGACGCCAAAGAAGAAATAGTTTTATCATCAAGTCTAGAACCCTTTTCTTTAAAAACTTGTGTTATTTTTTCTTTTGTTTTTTCTATAAAATCTTCTAATAAAACTACTTTACCCTCCCTTGTAGCCATTTTATCACCATTTAATAATACGAATGAATAAGAAATTAATTTAGGTGAAGAATATCCAAGAATATCTAATACAGACTGAATTTGTTTCATGTATACTTCTTGATCTTCTCCTAAAACAATAATATTATTATCACTATTATGTTCGATTTTATCAATAGTATATGCAATATCTCGTAAAGGATATAATGATGTCTTATCCTCACGAGTTAACACAAGGACAGGTGATTTTGTTGGAATATTATAACCATCTAAATCTACATACAATCTACCATTTTCATCTTCTCTTAATTTACCCTTAGATTTTAATTTTTCAAGAATTTTTTTTGTTTCACTCGAAAAAACATAATCAGATTCGTGCTTGAATTTATCCCATTTAATATCAAGCTTTTTGAAAATTTCTTGTTGTCCTCTTATACATACATCAGTAATTGTTTTAAATTTATTCCAAACATCCTTATCACCATTTTCAAGCTTGTTTAAATATTCAAAAACTTTTTTTTCAACCATCTCATCAGTTTTACTTAAATCATTTATTTTTATATATAATTCAAGCATATCATTAAAAGTAATGTTGTGTATATTTCCGTATTCTTCAACACCTACTACTAGCATAGATATTTGCTTACCAATATCATTTATAAAATAATTTCTCTCTACATTAAATCCTTCAAATTTGTACAATCTTGCTAAAAAATCACCAATTATACTATTTCGAGCTCTACCTATATGTGGAGAAGCATTTGGATTAATTGATGTATGTTCAATTAATAAGTCTTTTTCATCACCTATATTCGAAGATCCAAATTTATTTCCTTTTTCTTGTATCGATTTTAAAGTTTCATTTACTAAAAATTCTTTATTTACAAAAAAATTTAAATATGGCCCAATAACCTTTATTTCAGAAATAATGCCATCATCTAACTCTATATTATCCCTAATAAAATTGGCTTTTTCATTAGGTGTTTTCAAATTTTCTATGTCAAATTTAAAACAAGGAAGTGCAAAATCTCCCATATCTTCTTTTGGGGGTATTTCAATCTCAATAGATTCAAGATTAAAACCTTGTTTAGTTATTTGTTTTTCTATATATTTTTTTATATCAAACATATTGTAATCACCTCATATTTATTTATTATATATAAGAATAATTATAAAGTCAATTATTAAAAAATTAACATTTTACAATTAACCATTATATTATATAAAAATTTTATCTTTCAAATCTTCAATTGTTTGAAGAGCATTTTTTTTACTATCATTTGTTAAACACTTTTCTTGCCATTTATAGTCTTTACTTCCTTCCAAATCAAAGACTATTTTTCTTAAAAATTGACTTGGAAGTTTTTCGACTTTATATAGATAACCACCCATTGATTGATTTTCTATATATATATAAGAATATTCATTTTTAAAATTTTCTTTTGAAGTTATAATATTGCATTTTACTGGAGTTCCTAATTTATCTTTTAATATATCACTTATATCATAATCGCATGGTATACAATGCAAATGGGCATGATCTATACTTGCTCCTGCATATCCTGGTTCTGCAGAACCATGCTCAAAAAATAAAACATCTGAATTATATAATTTCTTATATATACTTCTAATTTTTTCCATTATTTTTTTAACTTGCTGTTTTAAGTCAATTGGTATTTCAAAAAAATTTAAATAATGTTTGCGCGTTATTATCAAACAATGTCCTAAACATAGTGGAGAAATGTCAACTCTTACATATAAATCCTCATTTTCAAACAATATTGCTTCTGTTGTTGGCAAATTTGCCATTTTATTATTAATATATCTAGTTCCATCGCAAAATGGACATTTTTCAGAATAATTCATAATATCAAATCCTTTCTTTATATAAATTAATCAAAGCATTAGTTATACAATCTAAATTATTTTCCAAACAAATACATTGATTATATAATTCATCTCCATAATCTAATAATTTTTGATTACCAGTTTTAATATATTGTTCATATCCGTAGGTCGATCTTGATAATTCTATTAAATATAATAATGCCATATATTTTAAATCATAAAAATTTAATTCTTCGTATTTAAAAAATTCTTTTATATATTTAACAAAAAATTCTATATCTATTTTTTGTTTTTTTATTTCTTTCGCCATAAAAAAGTAATTTCTAATTAATTCTCTAGCTATTGGTATTTTTCGTGCAGAAACCCAATCTATAATTCCAACTATTTCATTGTTTTTGTTATATATAAATTGGGAAATAGTAAAATCGCCATGACTTTTTCTATATGTAATTTTTTTTTGCCATGAAAAATCCAAATTTTTCATTCTATATAAAATACTTTTTTTGTGCAATAAGGAATCTATTACGTTTTTGTCATTTGTAGATTTAATTAGTTTATCAATATTACTAATATCCTCGATACATTGTTTTTTTGACATTTGATGTTTTTTGAACAAAGGTAAAGTTTTTTTATATTCTTTTAATTCTTGTATTATTTTTCCATAAATACAGACAGATTTTATGATATCATATTTATTAGAAGAATTAAAATTCTTAACTTTGCCATCAATAAATTTCTGAACAATTAATATTTTTTTATCAAATACAGTATATATTTTACCATTTAAAGTAAGTACATACTCAGGTACTGGAACAATACCTTCTAATTTTTTGCAAATTAAATATTCAATATTAACTCTATCAAAACCAATCTTACTTTGAAATTCTTTTAAAACGTAATGATTTGTCGCTGAAAATAATTCATATATATTTGCACTTCCCCTGTCTATCTTTCTTATTCCATCAACAATAATTCCATATTCTTTATTTAAAATATTACTAATAATATCATTATTTAAAATACTTTTTTCTAAAGCCATTTTAATATACCCTTCTATTCACTATTTTTCTACACTTGTACTAATATTGCATAATTTATATTCTAATACTTTTTTAAGTTTTTTATCAATATCACCTTCAAATAAATTTACATCCTCAACCGAAGACAATAAACAAGGTTTAGCAGTTCCATTACTTGTAATTCTAAATGGTATTTCCCTGCAAATATTACATAATCCAAGTCTACATAAAGAATGATAAAATTTCACCAATGTTTTCCCATTTTTAGATCCATTTATTTCTTGTAGTTGTTCATCTACATACCAGTCAAGATTTACATTATTTGTGACAAATTGTAAAAAAGTTATATATTTTTTACTATATTCTTCATCTATCTCATCTTTGACTATTTCTAATATTCTTACACCAATTTCATTATCAATTGCCCATTTTATTATATTTAAAGTGTTAATATCATCTTCATTATATACTGTTGCAATTCTAACATCACATCCATGTTTTTTTATCTCAAGAATATTATTTTTTATTATCTCGGATGATTTACCAACAGGCGAATTTTTTGATACAATTCCATCAAAATAATCCATTCCTACCACTACTTTTTTTAACCAGCCATTATCAATCATTCTAGTTAATTTTTTTACTTCAATTCCATTTGTATTCATTTCTACATTCAAATTATAGTCTTCCGCTAATGTTTTGCATATTTCTTCTACATAAGGAGAAACTAATGGTTCACCCCCCGTAATTCTTACTTTTTTTAAATTATAATTTTTTGCTGCTTCAATAATTTTTTTTATTTGTTCAGTTGTCATAACAGCAAACTTTTTATTTCCTTCATTATGACAATACACACATTTCATATTACATGCGGCAGTAATTGATATTCTTAATTCATTTTTAGCTAATTCCATATTAATTTCCCTTCTCTATAACATTTCCCGTGTTAATCCATTTAACAAAGTCAAATTGTTCCTCAAAATTCCTTATATAACCATTTTCTGAATAGTTTGGTAATGCAGGTTTAACAAAACCTCTTTCATCCTTTTCCACTTGTTTCCCTTAAGATGGACACAATTAGAATAGTTATATTTATCATATGTAAATATAACATTAGGATATTTACAATCATTTACTCTTTTAATCAACGCTTTTTTCTCTAGTAAATTCCAGCTAGTTGCTATAACATAAATATTATTAAAGTCTATTCTTTTCCGTCTTCTATTCCAAGCATCTATAGCCTCTTCACAGTTTCTATAATGTCTACAATATATAGTTAAATCACCTACTTTTATTAATGGAAAACATATTTTTTTATTAGTTGGTTCTACATAGTTTTCAATAAAAGGTTTTGGAGTAATTGAAAAGTAATACTTAGGACTTTCTATTAACTTTACAAAATCCTCTCCATTTATATATAAATTAATTGTAGGAGACATAAATTTCATTCCTAACATATTATATATAACTCCACCAATGCAATTTTGAGAAATAATTGTAATGTGTTTTTTTCTTATACTTTTTTTTAATATAAATAAATGTATTTTTCTTTTTATATTTGTTATTAAATCAGTTCTTTCATCTATCATTTTTATATCCTCCTTATAATATTACTTTTAATTTTTAAAATAGTAACTTGAAATTGGTATTTTTGTTTTATTTATAAATCTAAAATAGCTAATGCACTATATTAAAACACACTCATTGAAACCAAATACTTTAGATTATAATTTCATATTTATGTTTAAAATACTTTAACATCTCATGAAAAACCATATTAATTCCTATTTTTTATAAAACATTATCTATTAAATTCTCTTATCTTTCTTTTAGCCTTTGTTGTTTGTACTTTATCTATCCATTCTTCTCTAGGACCATATGATAATATATCAGTAATTATTCTTACCCTGTCTTTATTATGAAGAACATAGTCTGCATCTACAATTTTATCATTTACAACTGCTGATACCATTGTATTTCCTAAATCTGAATGTATTTTATATGCAAAATCTATCGCTGTTGATCCTTTTGGCAATTCAAGAATATCTCCTTTTGTTGTATATACATATATTTTATCTGCAAATAACTCATCTTTAACTTGTCTTACAAAATCTTGATTATCACCAAATACTTTATTGATTTCAATTAAACTCTTAAAAAATTGATATTTATTCTTTAAATCTTCTTGCATAATATCTCTTGCATTACCTTTTTCTATATCCCAATATGCAGTAAGACCAAAAGATGCAACTTTATCCATATCAAAAGTTCTAATTTGAGTTTGTACAAGTCTATTATCTTCTCCAAAAACTGTTGTATGAATACTTCTATACATATTTGTTTTTGGATTATAAATATAATCTTTGAATTTATCATTTATTGGATGATACTTAGAATGAATTAAACCTAATGTTTGATAACAATTAGCAATGTCATCTACCATTATTTTTAATGCTAATAAATCATGTATATCTGCTATTTTGTGACCTTGTTCTAATCTTTTATAAATACCATAAATATTTTTTGTTCTAATCTTTATCTCATGAGGTACTTCTTTATCACTTAATATTTTATTTATTGTTTTAAACATTTCTTGCAAGCAATTTTTACTATCATCCTCTATTCTTAATTTTATATCTTCTATTTTTTTATATTTATCCGGATATAAATATCTAAGCGATAAATCTTCTAATTCACTCTTTATTCTATATGCCCCTATGTAATATGCCAGTGGCACAAATATATCCATTGTTTCCATAGAATTTTCTTTTTGCTTAAATTCTGATTTAAAACTTAATGTTCTCATATTATGTAATCTATCTGCGAGTTTAATTATTATAATTCTAACATCTTCTGTTATTCCAGTAATAATCTTTCTTGTGTTAGCCATATTCTGGTCTTGTTTTGATGAAAAATTAAGTTTACTTATTTTTGTAACACCATCAACCAAATTAGCAACTTCTTTATTAAAATCTTCTGCTATTGCTTCTTTAGTTATGCTAGTATCTTCTAAAGTATCATGTAATAGACCTGCACATATTGTATCTGTATCTGCATGCATTTCAGATAGGATATAGGCTACATTTAATGGATGACTAATATATGGCTCTCCACTCTGTCTATATTGACCTTTGTGTAATTCTTCTGCATAATGATATGCTTTTTCTATAGTAGCAAGATCCTCTTTATTGTACTCTCCTACATTATCAAGTAAGTCTCTTAAAGTTAATTCATTCATAATTTCACCTTGCCATGAACAAATTTCATCTAAATTAAATTTATTTAATTTTCTTACATCATCAATTGTTACAAAATCAAATACCTGAACCATTAAAGAATAATTATAATTTAATTTTTTATAAAAATTACATGCTCTAAATCTAGCGCCTAAATCAATATGTTCTATTTTCTTTTTTTTTACATTTATTTTCAAATTCATTAATTAATTTTGTTGCAAGTCCTTTCATTCTATATTCTTTTTTTACTGCTAATACACCAATAGTTATTTTTTTCTTTTTAAGATCTAAATTCTTACCTGTTAGTCCCGCAACAATCCTATTATTATCTTCAATATACATCAGGAAATCCTTATCATTTTTAAATTGTAATTTCATTTCTTCATATCTTTCAGACATTGTATAATAATGTTCTTTATTTTCAACCGCATCATCATAAAATATTTCTGATAAAATATTAAATAACTTTTTTAGTTCTTTTTCTGACCTTACAGTTTTAATTTCTAACATACTATGCCTCCTATTTTATAAATATATTATTTTTCAATATATATACATTTTAAATATCTTCCTTGTCCACTAATAAATGTTGGTTCTTCTACAATTTTTTGTTTTACTAACTCTTCATTAATTAATCCAAAAATAATATGCCAAACCTCATTTAGTGTATCCTTTACTGAAACCTTATTAAAATTTGGGGTTATATTAAGTTTTTCTATTTTTTTAAATATGCAAATTAAATCATCTTTTATTGAATTCATTATATTTTCACCAATTAAATCTTGTTCTTTATTAGATAATATTGGGACAATTATTTTACCATTTTTCATATAACCTATATTTTCTAGTAGTTTTATAGTTTCTAAATCATTTACATTATTTAGAACAACATTTTCAAGTCTTAATTTTAATTCATCCTTATTATTTTTAATTAAAGACATATAATCATCAAAGCATTTGAATGTAGTTTTATCCATTTCTTTCATTCTAAAATATCTAAAAAAATCCATTCTGTTTCCGTCAGTATCTCCAAAACTATTAAATGTTACTTTATTACATTTAAACTTGTTATTACTGCAAAGTAATTTTGAACTATAATTATTTACAAAGTCATTATTTTCATAGCCTATAATTATATAATCTCTATCTCCTGGATTAATTTTATGAAATGTAATTAAATTATATTTTGTTAGATAATTAAATGCATAGTTATCAAAAACACCATTACATAAAATATGATATAATTCTTCTTTTGTATAATTTATTTTTTTTATATTTTGATTAACTTTATTTGTTAATAATGATACATCATTACTAATAGTTTTTATAATAACTTTAATATCTTCTTCATAAAAACAAGGAAAGTTTACTTTATATGAATTTTTTAAGTTTTTTGTTAATGCGTTAATACTTGTTAATCCATCTAATATTTCGTCTATTTCACTTTTCTTAATATTAGTTTTTACATATAAGCTTTCTTTTGTTTCAGCATAGGGATTTTTGGCAATTAAATAAATTAATTTTTTTGCACTACTTCTATCTAAAAAATACGCTGGATTATATACATCATAATCTCCCAAATCATTAAAATAATAAATATTCATTTTATCTACCTTCTATTCAATTACATATTCATATATAGTTGTATTCTTTGGATTAAAAGATAAAAAATCAGTATTTTTATCAAAACCATTTATTGCAAAATGTAAGCATTTTATAAACGCACCATGAGATACAATAAGAATAGTTTTACCATTATAATTTTCTTTCATTTTTTCTAAAAATATATTTGCTCTTATTAAGCAATCTTTTAAACTTTCTATGTTATATTCTGAATTATCTATGTTATAATCCCACATCTGACCTATTAAATCATAATTTATTTCTTTTCCTTCAAGAAGTCCAAAATATCTTTCTTTTAGTAAATCATCATATTTGATTTCTATTTCATTACCTATTAATATTTGTGCAGTTTGTTTTGCCCTTTTAAGAGGTGATGATAAACAAATATCTATTTTATCTAAATTTAACTTTGTTCTTAAATCATTTGCTTCTTTTATCCCAACATCATTTAATTCAATATCTGTTGATCCTTGAAGCAATCTTTTTTCATTCCAAGCTGTTTTACCGTGCCTTACAACATATAATTTAATCATAGTAATACCCTCTTTCAAATTTATATTACATATTCTATTATCTCTGCTGGTTTTACTTTTTCTACATTAACAACTGATTTAATCGCAAGTTGATGAAATACAAATATAACACAATCATATTTATTATATTTATCAATTACACTTTGAATTCTTTCTTTCAAATGCTGTTTTGATTCCCATTTTTCACTACCATTAATATGAATTCCATCCTTATTCACATATTCTTTATAATAATCTTTCATTTCTTTTACTTTATACATATATGATGTATCTGGTTCCCATTCTCTTAAATCAGGTTCAATTTTTATATCTAATCCTATTTCTTTAGAAATAATAGCAGCTGTCTGAAGAGCTCTTGTATATGGTGACGAAACAATTATTGAGGCCTCTTTTAATCTTTTGTCTTTGGACATATTAACTACATCACTTATATTGTTTTCTGATAGTGGTGCCAAATCATTTCCATGACCAATAAAATTATGTGAGTCACAATAACTATAATCTGCTTTACCATGTCTTATCATATAAATCTTCATGCTTAACCTCCATTTTTTTCTTTACGATAAAAAGCATACATTTATTAAATGAAGGAACATCATCTATTATTTTTTCTTCTAATATTTCCAAATTATTTAATTGAATTTCTTTTTTCATTTCATCTATTTTTTTAACTCTACATGATGTACTTGCAACCATTATTTCTTTATTTGTATTTATATTTACTCTTTTTGTATCATCAAATGCTTTTTCTAAATCTGAATTTATTTCTAAAGTACCATCTCCCATAGAAATAATTAAAGCAATTCCGTTATCTTTTAAATGATCATAAATAAAATTATAAAATTTATTTCTATGTTCGTCTAATACAAACATATGAATTACTGCAACTGAATATATAAAATCAAATTTTTCATTTAACGAATTTTCAATTAAATCTAATTGTTTAAAATTATTTACATATTTATAATTAGTTAACTCATTACACTTATCTATTACAGCAAAAGAATAATCTACACCTAAAACATTATAACCATTATCAAGCAAATAAATCGCATCTCTTCCTTCACCACATCCCAATTCCAATATATTTGAATTTTTTGTAATTTTATATTTTTTTAAAGTATCAATTACTTCTTTTGTTCTTTCTGAAATTTCCCATAATGAATTGTTTTCATAGGTTTGTCTATACCTTTTATCGTATGCTTTATAATAATCATTTTTCATATTTATTCCTCGATTGTAATGCTTTTAGCATTTAAATAGTCACTAGAATTAATATCATTTATCTTTTTATTTAATGATTTTGTACATTCTATAAAACTCATTCTTACTTTATCTGGTACCATATTTATTTTCATTTCAATAATATCATTTATATCTATAAACTCAAGAATAAATTCACCCATGTTTTTATATACTGGATCACTAAATTCAGGTCCATCACCTGTACCTAGTACTCCAGATACTTTATTAATCAGTGAAAAATATTGATTACCTTTTTCTGTTTTAAATGTTATTAGTGGTTCATCTTTAATTAGTTTAATATTAAGACTTGTTTCTTCCTTTAGTTCACGAATTGTTGCTTCTTTAATATTTTCTTTCTCTTCTATTCCACCACCTGGAACAACATAATATTCTTTTCTTTCACCATTTATGT
>OGDF01006909.1_pt1 | contig 10960 bp, 8 predicted proteins | sample 1570141 | NCBI WGS metagenome assembly OGDF01 (sample SAMEA4370581, study PRJEB24528) | human gut metagenome | reverse complement strand
TATCTCTCATAATCCACATAGGCAGCATGGAGCCGATTACCCATTCGGTAAACACGCAATATCCCAGCACAGTATGTTTCCAGCTTTTATATTCGCCAGCCTTGAAAATTAAATCAGCAAGGAAACCGAATACAATTCCAAACGGAATAGAAATCCAGCTTTGTCCCATCAGAAAGCAGAGGACGCTGACCAGCGTACCCATAATAGTTGCCGCACCGAATTTCCCGGTCTTTGTCAGAAACAGCATGAACGGGATACCGCCCAGTATTCCTAGAACCAGTGGTATAATCACTGCAAAGATACTGCTATTTTTGATTTCTGATAAAGCTGTGTAGCAATTCTTCCGGAAACAGAATCCAGTTCCACACCATATATCTTACAATCCGAAAGAGATTCCGGTTTCATGCCGATAAAGTTTCCCACACCGCAACTCGGTTCCAGAATATTTCCACTCTTTAGTCCCATATTTTCCAATGCCTGATACATACTCTTGATTACAATCGGCGGAGTATAGAACGCTGTCAGCGTTGATTCTCTTGCAGATTCGTATTCTTCTTCACTTAATACAGTCTGCAATTCCAGATACTCGGCTGCCCATGCGGATTTCTTTGGATCAAATGCATCTGAAAGACCGCCCCAACCAACATATTTTGCCAGTATTTCCTGTTCTTCCGGTGTTGCATAACGATGTTCGTTTTCACATTTCTTCAGAAGTTGAATCGCTGCAATATTTGCCCTGAACTTTTCTTTGGCTGAGCCATACTCCGGCACTTCCTCCATAATCTGATACTGATGTCTGTTCTGCCCGGAAACTTCCGGATACAAATCGTAGCTCTGCGCTTTCTTTGCAGGTTCGCCCTGTTCCCAGGAAGGGGCTAATTCCAAAGTATTTTCTTCTTCGGCTGGTAATTCGCCTGCTTCCAATTCCGCTGCTTCCTGTACCGGAACATATCCTTGTTTCTCGATTGTCTGGAACCACTCATGTGCAAATAGATTCAGTTCTTCTTCCAGCTCCTCATTATATCCGTCATCGCCATAAACTTCATCGTATCTTTGTAATGCGTCCTGCTGATAAGTTCTTGCCTGAAGCGTTTTCCTGTCATTATCATAAGCAAATTCCATATCCGGATCTGCCATGGCATCTCCATTCTGCTCATAGTAATGAGAGATTGCAATAAAGTTGTCACCAACCTGCTCAATCGTAAGGGGCATGAAGCCTGCTCCTGCCTCAAAGGTTTTGGAATCCACTTCTCCCCGTAAAACTTCGCCTGCCATCTTCATCACAAACTGATAATTCTGCTCCGGAATACTCAGCTCTGTCTCTGTTTCTTCTGATGGAACATCTGTCGGCTGTGCCTCTTTTTCTTCTTCGGCTGGTAATTCCGGCAATGGCCGTTTGATTTTCAAATGGTCATTTGCCGGATTCTCACATATCTTACGGTCAAATTCTTCTCTGGATAGTTCTTCGCTAAAAATCGGATATTGCTGATCCCGAAGTACCACTCTCTCTGCTGACAGGAACTCAACTTCATAATCTTTCATTCCTATCGTAACAACAGTATCCTCAGAAATGTCATAATCTGCCGATTCGTTTTCCGATTCTGTTACAGCTCTGTCTGATATTAATTGTTGCTCAGATTCTTCCTGCAAAGGTCTTCCTCTGGCAATTTTTCTTTTTTCATACTCTGGAAATTCTTTCTGTTCCTGCTCTGAAAGATACCTTCCAACAGCAATAAGTTCTCCAACTCTTTTTACGACTACGTTCCATTTCAGTAAAATTTCTGGTGAATCTACTTCATATCCTTTCCGTAGTTTTATTCCTTTACTGTCATAGTTTTCATCAAGTTTTATTCCATTTATATTTAATGTTCTTCCACCTATGCCATATGCACCCTGCAAGAATTTCACATTTTCTGATGTGCTATGTTCCTGTTTAAGATAAGAATAGATATCGTATTTTCCATCTGCAAAATGCGGACCGTCTTGAAGAACCTCATCAATCAGTTCCTGTGAAAAAGAAAAAGCAGGGGATTTTTCCTCTGCCTTCTCTTCTAATATTTGAAGTTGTTCTTCCTCACTTGGAAGTATGTCACTACTCCTATTATTTTCTTCTAATTCTCCAGGATTTCGTTCCTCACGATTTCCTGCGCTCTCTGCCGGATATTGTTCATTCTCCCGATCCACTCCATCTGATCTCTGGCTTTCAGTTCTTCTGTCACGCCCTCGTTCTCTGCCATCTGCTGAATAAGTGTCTCCATTCTGTTCTGTGCTTCTTCCTCCGTCTGAATCAGATGCTGGTTCAATGTTCCCGCTGTCAGAAGATTCAGATACATTCCGTACCGATTCTTCATCAGATATTGATTTCGGAGATATGCGTACTTCCCAAGGTGAACTTCCTCTTCCTCTGGAATTGTAAGATTCGGCAGGAGATAATCTCCCTGTCTGCTGTATGTGATTGCTGCCATTGTCCTGTCTCCTTTCTGTTGTGGTTTCCTGTTTGTTATCCACATTATAATCTGCTGTTTTCCGTTCAACAAATGTGCGTTGCTTCCGCTCCTGTATCTGCAATTTTCGTATGGTGTCCGCAACTTCACCTAATGCCATTTCTGACATATCACTTGCTGCCACGCCAAAGAGATTGACCAGCTCTTTGGTATGAAACTCCCGGATATTCTGAAAATCCCTTGTCTCCAAATAGATTTCTGGTTTAATTCCACAACGCAAAAGAAGCATATAGGAAATACTGTTTGCAAGCAGTTGTTTCATTTTTAACCGGATATTGAACTCATCCATTTCTTCCAGCGGACTGTCCTTTGTCGCAAGCAGGATATCCTGAAGATAATCTCCAATATTATCTTCTGCAATGTTCAGAGATGCTTCCAGAATCACCATCGCAAACTCTTTTCTGTCTCCATCTGCCACGCCAAACGCATTTACCAAGGCTTCTTTTACAGATTTCTGTTGTTCTTCTGACACACTCCATAAAGAAACTGGACGCACCAGACGTTTGTATTTCCCTTCTCTGGTATCAGATACATCAAAATAATATTTTAACTTTAATCTATGCTCTGCAAACGATACATTTTCAAACCGTACATCGGCTTGTGTATCGGTAAACTGTGTAATTCCCTGTTTTTCATTTTCAGTCGGCAGGTTGTTGATTTCTGCTATATTATCCAACGATGCGTTTGCAAGATTCATCATGGCAAAGGAACCCATCAGAGCTTCCAGCGGACGGTAAAAAATAATACCCATGATTGCAAAAAACAAATAGGTTGCCGGGGCTAATGAACCAGAACGAACCATTGCAATGCCAACACCCAAACTCAAAAACAGGCCCAGATTCAGGCAGATTTTATAACCCATGCTCCAATTCGTCAGCGTCGCTTCATAACGGTCAGAAGCCGTGCAATATCCGTTCACCTGCTTCTCCACGAGCTTACCGGATTGCTCCAGCCGGTATGCCTTGATCGTTTCCATGCCCTGTACATATTCCAGCGTGGAATCAATCATTGACACCTGCGTATTTTTCTTCTGCTCTCCCAGTTGAACCATGCTCTTTTGAAACTGCTGGTAGAGGATATAGCCGGGGATGATCCCCGCAAACAGAAGAAGCGCCATACGCCAGTCCACACTAAGCAGCATCAGAGCAAATACAACCGTCATTATCGTGCTGGAAACGAAACCGGCAATAATCTCCATGATATTCATTTCCACGAAACTTAAATCAGTTGTAAACAAAGATGTGAGCTGGCTGATCTTGTCTTTTGTAAAGTAGTAGAGCGGAAACTGTTTGATTTTCGCCGCAATCGAAAGACGTTCATCCCGCATCATGGCATAAGATACCGGGCGCTGTTTTGCAATCGTAAAGTAATAAAAAACAAAATGCAGGACAGTATAGATCAGAAACATAAGGCTATACTGCATCAGCTTTTCCCTTGTAAACGTGCCACCCAAAATATCTTTTATCGCAAGGAACAGCATGAAATATATCGCACCCTCACAAATTGAGGTCAACGCCTGAAACAGCCACGCAAGATAAAGCTGCTTTTTGCGCTCGCCTGCAAGGTCTAAGAATTTCCGTATCATAGCAATCATGCGTTTACACCTCCCATTTTCCATTGATCGGATTGTTCAAGGGCCGCCCACATATCCCGATACGGGGAGCAACGGTTTATCAATTCATCATGTGTGCCGCAGTCAATCACTTCGCCCTGTTCCAGAACCACAATCGAATCAGCTTCCTTGATACTGGAAAGACGGTGCGCTATTACGAGTACGGTTTTTCCCTCTGATAATTTAGCCAGCGCTTTTTGCAGTAAATCTTCATTGTCGGCGTCAATGTAAGCCGTTGCCTCGTCAAGAATTACAACCGGCGCATTTTTCAGAATCGCCCTTGCCAATGTGATTCTCTGTTTTTCGCCGCCGCTCAACTTGGTTTCCTTGTCTATCACTGTGTCATAGCCCTTTGGAAGTCGCATAATAAAGTCGTGACATACGGCATCCTTGGCTGCCTGCATCATTTCTTCCTCCGTGGCCTCTGGGTTTCCCATCATAATGTTATCCCGGATGCTCTTTTTGAACAGGAACGTATTCTGGGTCACAAAGGAAATCTGGGACATCAGATCGGATAGCGGGATCTGGTTCAGCGGTACGCCGCCCATACAAATCTGTCCCTCGGTTATATCCCAAAACCGACAGATCAGGCTGGCCGCTGTACTTTTGCCGCTGCCGGAAACACCGGCGAGCGCCGTTACTTTTCCGTCAGGAACAGTAAATGAGACATCTTTTAATACCGGCTGTCCTTCCCCATAGGAAAATGTAACGTGTTCAAACACAATCGTGTGGTCGGAAAGTTCTGCCTTCGAGGTCGTATCCGCCATTTCATCCAGCTTCAGAATTTCGTCTATCTTTTTTGCAACAGAAGCGTTCATGCCGATATAATCAAAGTTATTAGAAACAGTTTCCAACGGAATCAGCATGGCAAGCCCCATAAACAGATACATAATATAGCTGGCCGCTGTCACGCTGCCGGAGAGGTACATCAAACCGGCAAGCGGAAACAGGAACACAAGATTGCTGTTTAAGTCGGTATGATTGAAAGCAACATATTTCAAGCAGCTTTGGAACCACTCTGTTACAACGGTGCTGTAAGTGCGGATGCTTTCTGACAGGCGGCCATAAGTGGATTCGTCGGCAGCAAATATCTTCAGTTCTTTCATACCGTTGACATATTCCACCGTCTTAACGCTGACATCGGCAAACGCCTGATTAAATTCGTCCATTTTTTTCATCTGAACGATAATCATAAGAATACCGACAAGAATAAACAGAACGACCGGAATCAGCATGATACCGGCTACCCTGATGTCCAATATCACCAGCAGGATTTCCATACACAGCGGTACAGCGAGGCCGGAAATAATCTCTGGAATGTTATGGGCGTAAAATGTCTCCAACTGTTCCATATTGTCCATAATGATCGTTTTGACCTGCCCGGATGCCGTTGTTTTCACATAGCCCATTGGTAAGCGGGCAATTTTACGGAACAGCTTTTTACGGGTTTCCCCCAATGTCTGGTAGGCTACCTTGTGAGAGATTTTTGTGCCGGTTCCAAACAGCAGATGTTTCAAAATGATTGCTGCGGCAATCAGGCACACATATTGAAAAAGGTTCTCTGTCTGTTCATCCAGGAAACAGGTCACAATACCCCAAACGCCTAAATAGGGCAGGATGCCGCACAAAACAGACAGGACGCAACAGATCACCGCACCAATCAGGCGGCGCTTATTTCTCTTATCAATTAGTCCAAACAGGGCTTTTACATCACTCATTACAATTCATCTCCTCCTTGCGGAATAGTGAAATTCCAAAATCTGTCCGATACTCCATTTTGCCAACCAGGTATAGCAATAGTTCCATGACTTTAATACGCATGAGGTAATTGCGGTACTGTTCCGGCAGCAAGAGCAGTTCGGTAAAAATATGCTCCACACTTTTTGTTGCGGGTGCTATAAAGCATCCGCCCGCTGTAAAAAGTCCTTGAAAATCCATGTCCTCGTCAAACGCGATTGTCCCCAGCATGATATTCAGGCTGTTTATGATCTGCGGCAGATAAGCCACCACTGAAACACCAACAAAAGGTTCTTCTCCAAAATCACAGCTTTTCAGGTGGCTTGCACCATTGAAAACAGAAATATAATGGTCGCTCATAATCATCTCCGGCTGGTCGCTGAACAGCATATTCACTCGCCCATGAAAGCAATAGGTGACTTCAATAAAACGATCTATACATTGGATATTTTTTTGAATTGGAGTTGTGATATGAACATTGCTATAAACAATTTCAGCACCAGGCATCACTTCAAAGCTCTGCATGGTGCCTTTCCCAAATTTGGGAGAAATTGTATATATCTTTGAATCCTTTTCAACGGAACAGTTACCAATCAGCTCATGGAAGAACAGGAGGTCATTTTCCATTCTCCTCAAGGTTCTGCCTCCTTTCTGACCGCAAGAAAAAATCATGTAGTCGATGCAGATTGTCGGGGGAAAGTGGGTAATCTTCCTGCTGTTTTCCGTTATCTAAATGAATCACTCTTGTACAGGCTGCCGCTAAAAATTCGTAATCATGGGTTACAACAAAAATTACCTTTCCCATTTTGGAAAGCGTTTGAAATAACCCCGCAACCTGAATCATGCTGTCATAATCAAGTCCGCTAGTTGGTTCATCAAAAATCAAAACATCCTTACGGCATACCATACTGACCGCCACGGCTGCACGCTGCTTCTGCCCCCCGGAAAGTGTATTGGGATGATGAGTACGGTACTCATAAATACCCAGCCGTTCCATTGCCTGTTTTGCTGCATCCAGATCAGGATGCTTAATTCCAAATACACATTCCTTTTCCAATGTATCGGCAAATAACTGATAGCTTACGTCCTGCATCACCATATAGGAGCGTTTTAACCGGCTCTTTGCGTTCAGTTCTTTACCATCCCAAAGAATTTGTCCCGTACAGTTTGTGTGCAGGCCGCATAGTGTTCTGGAAAATGTAGATTTCCCGGCTCCGTTATGGCCGATAATTCCTATGATTTCTCCCGGTGCTGCACTCAAATTCAAATTGTCCAGAACCGGCTTTTTCTTATAGAACAAGGATAAGTTCCTGACTTCCAAAATCGACTTTTGAGAATTTTCAGCAATGGCCCTTGGCCGCACCTTTGACAAATCTAAAGCGCGAAGTCCCATGCTGTGCCGCTGTTCTTCAGGAATAGAAAGAAACTGGCTCGGAGAAAACACAGCAGATATAGCTCCGTTTTCCATATACACAATGCGGTCAACTAATTCCCTCAGATAATAAATCCTATGTTCTGCAATTAGAATGGTCTTGCCTTGTTTCTTTAGGAGTTCAAGTGTACGCCGCAAATCCTCAATAGCATCCATATCCAGATTGGAAGATGGTTCATCTAACAAGTAAATACTCGGAGACATAGCATAGATGGACGCAAACGCCACCTTTTGTTTTTCACCGCCAGACAATTCAAATATGCTTCTCCCGGTCAGATGGGCTATATCCAAATCCGCAACTGTCTTTGAAATGCGTTCTTTCATTTTTTCCCTTGGATAAGACAGATTTTCCATTCCAAAGGAGATTTCACTGTCTGTATCTACATTAAAAAATTGAGAGCGTGGATTTTGGAATACAGACCCCACATGCTCGGACACTTCATACATGGGATAATCCTGTATATCTTTACCGTCAACATAGGTTGTGCCGGTGACTTCTCCCGGATAAAAGTATGGAATCAGGCCATTTACAAGACGGGTCAATGTGGTTTTTCCACAGCCACTTCGCCCACACAACAGCACACACTCACCTTTGTTGATTATTAAATCAACATCGCGCAGTCCGCCATTTTGTAATGATTCCTGATAGGTAAAGGAAACCTTGTCAAAACGAATCATTAGCCTGCACCCCCTTTCAATTTCAGCCAGACCGACACTGACATAAACAAAGTGAACAGGAGAAAGCATACGGCATCCGCAATACTAAAGTGGATTTCCTGCAAGCAGGTTCGGGGCTTCGGATTTTCCAGCCCCCTTGTAACAGCCGCCGCCGATAATTCATCCGCCACTTTCAGTGCTGACATCATCATCGGAACATAGATACATTCCACTGTTCGGGCCGGATGGGTTAGCAGACTTTTTACGGTTGGAGCTACATCGCGCATCCGCATGGCATCGCTGATATAGCCCCAGTCCTCATGCACCATAGGAAAATAACGGAGCATGACCGTCAGAGGAATAACCATTGCTTTTGGCATATGAATACGGTTCATGGCCGCCATAAATTCATTTACCCTTGTCGTGCTGACTAAAATACCTCCGAGCATGGCACAAGGAAAGATTTTACGGATAAATACGGTAAATGTTACAATCGCAATCTGCAAAGTCCCTGTCAAATAATTTGTTCCAATGATATGCAGAACAACCATTCCCGCATAGATAGCAGCCATTCTTACCGTAAACCGCTTTGCTCCTACAAGGACGCCGAGAATCACAACGCATACAACCAGCGCAATCTCATAGAGTAAAGAGGTCGCAAGGAACAACGCAACATTTCCGACGATCAACAGATATAGTTTTGTGCGAGGGTCTAAATGTAATGTGGCAAGTGTGTCCTTTGTTTGCAGTTGCATCTCCATTACACCACTCCGGCCTTTTCAAAATGCTTTTTCAATAGTTTCTGACCTACAAGACCGCTGATAGCAGCACAGATCAACACGCCGATAATCATTGCCGGGAGCATCCAGTTTTGCGCGGTTGAAACCATTGTGTCCATATAGGTCTGCTCTGTTCCCTTTCCCACCAAATATTGCACATAGGCGTCGCGGTCAAACCAAAGCATACCGTAGGAGAAAACCGGGCTGAGAACAAAGATCATGTAGGACAGCAGGTTACGCCCTTTGCTTCTAAAGTTCCCGGAACCGGCCAACAGATCGGCCACAACGCCGAGAATACAATACGCCAAACACATAGACCAGTACATACCGAGTACGAACAGTACGCCTCCTACCAAAATACCGGTGACAATGATTGGGCCATGCTTTGGAACCTTCGCCAGTATCAGCATATAAACCGGGCCGCACAGCAGCGCAATAGACAGCGGGCAAAGGAAAGTCAGTACAGGGAAGAACCCAAAGATAGCCTCGCCAATCATGGCGCATACCATGTACAAAGCAGCAAGGATGCCGGTGGTAATCAAATCACGCACAGACAGCCCTTTTTTCATTTGTTGTGAATTAGACATTTTCAACGTCCTCCTATTTATTATTTGCTGGCAGAAGCCTCATTGACCTACGCACAAAATCGTGATAAAATTGCTGTGATTAGAGTCAGCTAACCAGCCAGTAATGTCATTCTACTCAGTGATTTTTTGGGTGTCAAATCCGGCAAAAAAGGTCAAAACAGGAGTTAAAAGTGGAAAAACAACCGGATATATCAGTGCTTTTTGTGGTTTTGCTGACAGCCTTTGCGACATTTTGGAGCATAAAAAAAGATACTGCGGATTATTCCGACTACATAAGAAACGGGGGTGAGCAGGATGCAGACCGATTCTACACAGGCCGCGCACGAATTAGGGGATGCTTCTTTTTATCTGCATGATTATCATTTTCGACAGGATAATCATAATGGAATCTGCACCTTGCAGCCGCAAAACAGACAAGGCTATGGAAATATCTATCAGGTTCAACCGACAGATGGATTATTCCTGTCAACCGGAAGCTGGATACCATACGCCTCAATGGAACGCAAATATGAGATCAATCAAAAGCTGGTGAAAATTTATTATTTGGAATCCGGCGGTGTTACCCTGATCCAGAATGGGCGGAAAGCCCAACCTATCACAGAGGGAATCCACCTTTATCTAAATAAGCCGTCACAGGGGCGAGTATTATATCAACCCAATATACCAATCAGCTATGCGTCAGTTTTGCTGTTTGAAGATTACATAGAGAAAAATCTGCAAGACCGTTTTACCCCGGACGATTTTGACTATGCAGAGGTTTATGATTGGAAAGCTTTTGATTATAATACCCCGGAAATTGGAACCCTGTTTTTGCAGATACGGGATAAACTGATTGCTGGCGAAACCTCCCGTCTTTACTACGAAAGCAAAGTAGGTGAACTGCTTTCTATTGTAGCAGGCAACTTTCATAAACAACGACAGGAGATAGCATCTAAACAACAGCCTCTTTCCAAACAAGAGAAAAAGGCGCTGGAATCTGTACGTCAGGCCATTGAACAGAATGTTTTGAACCCGCCGGAAGTCTCACGGCTTTGCAAAATAGCAGCGATGGGACAGACCAAACTTCGAGAATCATTCAAAGCCATGTATGGTGTTCCTATTGGGGCTTATATCCGACAGGCAAAAATGCGGTATGCGCTTTTATTGATGTCAAAACCGAATTTGACAATCGGCAATATTGCAGAGCATTTGGGCTATGCCAATGCAAGTAAATTTGCGGCCACTTTCCGTAAAGTTTATGGAAAATCCCCAGAAGAATATAGGAATCAAAAAAGATGAAGTCAGTCTATTTACACTAACTTCGTCTTTTTGATTATATTGTAATTTATTGTTAGGGAATCAGTCGTTAATCAATTCTGCTAATATGATTTCTTCTGCCTGCGCTTTCAGCGTGTTCATCAGCCCCATCCAGCGCATAGGGTCACAGGCTTTCAGTTCCTCCGTGACACCCGCAACTTCCATCATGTGAGGCAACATGGTTTCCACACGCCCCTGTGCTGTCCGCTCAATCTCTAACAGGTGTGGATACAGCTTCTCGCTCATCAGCAGATGGTTGTAGAGAATGGGGCGATGTTCCTTTAGGTAGGATTTTCGCATTCTGCCGTACTTGCCGATAGAAGTTTCCGGCTGTTCAGAAAGTTTTAGGTTGGGTA
>OGDF01006904.1_pt1 | contig 10965 bp, 7 predicted proteins | sample 1570141 | NCBI WGS metagenome assembly OGDF01 (sample SAMEA4370581, study PRJEB24528) | human gut metagenome | reverse complement strand
GATTATCTTCAGAAGGCCTGTGATCTGATGATGAAATACAAGTCTCCGGATACTGTCTGCGGCACGGTTGCCCAGATCGCACGTGACGGCGAGACTGCACAGGTTATGACACTGAAGGAGCTCCGTGATACAGAAGTGGATATGTTTACTACCGTATTTGTGGGAAATTCACAGACTAAGAATGTAAACGGCAAGATGGTAACACCAAGAGGATATAAGAATGTATAAAGCCATTGTTTTTGCAGGGACCACCGAGGGCTATGCACTCTGTGAGTTCCTTGCGGAAAATCATGTTCCGGTCTATGCCTGTGCAGCCACGGAATATGGCGGCTCCCTTCTGAAGGAAAATGAATTTCTCCATGTCAGCGCCGGAAGGCTGAAAACCGAAGATATGGAGGAGCTTTTCCGAAGGGAAGCGCCGGAGATCGTTCTGGACGCCACTCATCCCTATGCAGCAGAGGTGACCAAAAATATCCGGACTGCCTGTGAGAACGGAAGCACTCGCTATCAGCGTGTCCTTCGCCCGGAGGGGGAGAAGAACAGGGAAGCCATCTATGTGGAAAGCACGGAGAAGGCGGCAGAGCTTCTTTCCGGTACAGAGGGGAACATTTTTCTTACCACAGGAAGCAAGGAGCTGTCTAAATTTACAGTGATCCCGGATTACCAGGAGAGGCTTTTTGCCCGGGTGCTGTCCATCCCTTCCGTGATCAGCTCCTGTGCGGAGCTGGGGATCGAGGGAAAGCATCTCATCGGTATGCAGGGGCCATTTTCTACAGAGATCAACGAAGCCATGCTTCGACAGTTTCAGTGCAGCTATCTGGTCACCAAGGATACCGGTCTGGCTGGTGGATTCCCGGAAAAGATGGAGGCTTGTCAGCGCTGCGGCGTCACACCTGTGATCATCGGAAGACCATTGCAGGAGGAGGGGCTGTCCCTGCCGGAAGCAAGGGTATTTCTGGCAAAGCTGTTCGGCCTTACCCTGTCACAGAGGGTTTCTCTTGTAGGCATCGGCATGGGTGCGGAAAAAACCTTGACTTTGGAAGGAAAGAAGGCCTTTGATGAGGCGGAGCTTCTGATCGGTGCAAAGCGTATGACAGATGCCGTACAGAGGCCGGGGCAGATGATTCTCCATGAGTACCGCAGTGATAAGATCGTGGAGTATATCAAGACACATCCACAGTACCGTACCGTTGCCATTGCCCTTTCCGGCGATGTGGGCTTCTACAGCGGTGCAAGGAAGCTGATCGATCTTCTGGATGGCGATGTCCAGGTGATCTGCGGGATTTCTTCCGTTGTTTATTTTATGGCGAAGATCGGTCTTTCCTGGGATGATGCCAGAATCGTCAGCGCTCATGGAAGAGACTGCAATCTGATCGCCCTGATTCGGCATAACCCCAAGGTTTTTTCCATTCTGGGAACAGAGGATGGGGTAGCTCGTCTGGCTTCTCGTCTGGTTGCGTATGGAATGGGTGATGTGACCCTCTATGTGGGAGAAAATCTTTCCTACGAAAATGAAAAGATCTTTCATGCCAGTGCGGCAGAGCTTACAGAATACCGGGGAGATGCGTTAAGCGTGGTAACTGCGTGCAATGAAAAGGCACTACCTTTGCCCGCAGTTCACGGGATCTGTGATGAGGAATTTCTCCGTGGGAAGGCGCCTATGACAAAGGAAGAGGTGCGTACGGTTTCCCTGTCCAAGCTTCGTCTTCAGGAGGATTCTGTCTGCTATGATGTGGGAGCGGGCACAGGCTCGGTTTCTGTTGAGATGGCGCTTCGTGCCTGGAAGGGGCAGATCTATGCCATCGAGAAAAAGGAAGATGCCCTTGCTCTTCTGAAGGAGAACAGGCGGAAATTTGCCACAGACAATCTGGAGATCGTGCCGGGTACTGCACCGGAAGCGATGGCGGAACTGCCTGTTCCGACACATGCCTTTATCGGCGGGTCTTCCGGAAATATGAATGAGATCATCCGGCTTCTTCTGGACAAAAATCCGGGAGTACGGATCGTGATCAATTGCATCACACTGGAGACGGTGACGGAAGCCATGAATGCCATCCGAGATTTCGGCCTGACGGATGTGGATATCGTACAGCTGTCTGCGGCAAGATCCATATCTATCGGAAGGTATCATATGATGATGGGTGAGAATCCGATCTATATCATTTCCTGCAGCGGAAGAGGGGAGGAGATTTAGGTGAAGATCCCGAGAATACTTCTTGCGGCGGGTGCCAGCGGAAGCGGAAAAACCCTGATCACCTGCGGGCTGCTTCAGGCGCTGGTGAACCGTGGCCTTAAGGTGGCTTCTTTTAAATGCGGCCCGGATTACATAGATCCTATGTTCCACAGCCGTGTGATCGGTACAAGATCCCGAAACCTGGATACGTTTTTTACAGATGGAGACAGAACCCGGTATCTTCTGGCAAAGAACGCATCGGACTGTGAGATCGCAGTGATGGAGGGAGTCATGGGGTATTATGATGGTGTAGGAGGGATCACCTCCAGAGCCAGCGCCTATGATCTGGCCTCCACCACAGATACACCGGCGATCCTGATCGTAAACAGCCGTGGCATGAGTGTTTCCCTGGCTGCCTATGTAAAGGGCTTTCTGGAATACAAAAAGGACAGTCATATCTGCGGCGTGATCTTTAACCAGATGTCTTCCATGCTGTATCCCAGGATGAAGAAGCTTCTGGAAGAGGAGCTTTCCGTAAAGGTGCTGGGATATGTTCCGAAGGTGGAGGACTGTGTGATCGAAAGCCGTCATCTGGGGCTGGTGCTTCCGGAGGAGATCCCGGAGCTGAAAAGCCGTCTGCAGAAGCTTTCCGAGGTACTGGAGAAAACCCTGGATATCGATGGGATCCTGGAGCTTGCAGGGGAAGCACCGGAGCTTGCGGCACCGGAGACGGAAATGCTGATACAGAAGGATACTGCCTTCGGATACCGTACAGAGGAAAAGGTGCGGATCGGTGTGGCGGATGATGAAGCCTTCTGCTTTTTCTATGCGGATAATTTAAATCTTCTGGAGCAGATGGGAGCGGAGCTGGTACGTTTTTCCCCCATTCATGACAGAGAGCTTCCGGAGGATCTGGACGGGCTTCTTTTAAGCGGCGGTTACCCGGAATTAAACGGGGAGGAGATGGAGGATATGGAGGGAAAGCAACGCAGAGTCTGCGGGGTGATCCCTGGAAGGGCTTACCGCACACCGAAGCTGAATCGGTTCGGCTATATCACCCTTACGGAAAAACAGGATTCCGGACTTGGTGAGATCCCGGCTCATGAATTTCATTATTTTGATTCCACAGATTGCGGAGAGGATTTTCATGCGGCAAAGCCGGCATCTAAAAGAGGATGGGATTGTATCCATGACCGAGGCAGGCTGATGGCAGGATTTCCGCATCTTTATTATTACGGAAATCCCAGGGTTCCGGCACGCTTTCTGAAGAACGCACTGGAATATAAGAAGGAACGGAGGCAGAAAAAAGATGCTGAAATATAGTCTTCCTGCACTGGTCATAGGATTTGTGCTGGATCTTCTGATCGGAGATCCCAGATGGCTTTATCATCCGATCTGTGTCATCGGCAATCTGATCTCAGTGCTGGAAAAGGTGATCCGGAAGATTTTTCCGAAAAATCACGGCGGTGAGCTGACAGGAGGCTTTCTGATCGTAGTGCTTGTCTGTCTGTTCAGTGGCGGGGTGCCGCTTCTGGTGCTTTATTATCTTTACCGGTATCTGCCGGTGGCCGGATTTGTGCTGGAGGTTTTCTGGTGCTATCAGCTTCTTGCCACCCGTTCCCTGAAGGATGAGAGTATGAAGGTTTATGACCGGTTGAAAAACGGGACTCTGGACGAGGCACGCTATGCGGTGTCCATGATCGTAGGCCGTGATACCAGAGAGCTTACGGAAACCGGCGTGACAAAGGCTGCCGTGGAAACTGTTGCAGAAAATGCATCCGACGGCGTGATCGCCCCCATGCTTTATATGGCTATCGGCGGGGTGCCGCTGATGTTTTTGTACAAGGGTATCAATACCATGGATTCCATGCTTGGATATAAAAATGACAAATATCTTTATTTCGGCCGTATTGCGGCAAAGCTGGATGATGTGGCCAATTATATCCCTGCCAGGATCTCCGGATGGCTGATGGTGGCAGGAACTGTTTTTACAGGAATGGATACAAAAAATGCGGCAAAGATCTACAAACGTGACCGGAGAAATCATGCAAGCCCCAACTCTGCTCAGACAGAGGCTGCCATGGCCGGAGCGCTGGATGTACAGCTTGCGGGAAATGCATATTATTTCGGGAAATTATATGAAAAACCCACGATCGGGGATCCGATCCGCCCGGTGGAGCCTGAGGATATCAAAAGAGCTAACCGGCTGATGTACGCGGCATCCATACTGGGTGTGGTTGTATTTGGACTGCTCAGTGCGGGGATCCGGTTCGGGTTATTAAGGTAACAATAAATACAGACAGGAGAATGACCAATGACAAAACACATACATGGAGGAGACGTATATAAACATAAAGACTGCCTGGATTTTTCGGCAAATCTGAATCCTTTGGGAACACCGGAAAGTGTGAAGCAGGCCATTATCCACAGTCTGGATCATATTGCACAGTATCCCCAGGTGGGATGCGGCGTTCTCAGGGAAAGGATCGCAGAATCGGAAGGGGTAAAAGCGGAAGAGGTAATATGCGGTAACGGAGCAGCAGAAGTGATCTTTACGCTCTGTCACGCAGTAAAGCCAAAGCGGGCTCTGATCCCGGCGCCTACTTTTGCGGAATACGGACAGGCTCTGGCCAGCACTGGCTGTGAGCTGGAATATTACATGCTGACGGAAAATGACGGTTTTGTGCTCAGTGAAGCATATCTGGATATCCTCCATAAGGGACTGGATATGGCTTTCTTATGTAACCCCAACAATCCTACCGGCATGCTGATCCCCCACAGGCTTCTGAAAAGGATCCTGGAAAAATGCAGAAAGCTGGATATCCTGCTGGTGGTAGATGAATGTTTCCTTGATTTTGTAAAGGAACCGGAAGAGTATTCTCTGAAGCATTCTCTTTCCGGGTTCAATAATCTTTTTATCCTGAAAGCATTTACAAAAAGATATGCCATGGCCGGTGTGCGGCTGGGCTATGGCCTCTGTTCTGACAGAAAGCTGATGGAAAGGATGGAGCTCTGCGTTCAGCCATGGAATGTTTCCACCATGGCCCAGGCAGCCGGGATCCAGGCACTTACAGAGACGGAATATGTAGAGGAGGGAAGACAGCTTGTTTTTCGGGAGGCACAGTGGCTGAAGGATGAGCTGGTCCGCATTGGGTATAAAGTATTTCCGTCGGAAGCAAATTATATTTTCTTTAAAGGACCGGAGGAGCTCTTTGACTTCTGTCTGCGCAAGCGGATCCTGATCCGTGACTGCAGCAATTATCCGGGACTTACAAAGGGGTATTATCGGATCGCGGTAAAGCGCCATGAAGAAAATGTAAAACTGATCGAAGTACTTGAGGGAGGTATATTATGGCAAAAGCAATAATGGTACAGGGAACCATGTCCAATGCCGGAAAAAGCCTGCTGGCTGCGGGACTTTGCAGGATCTTTAAGCAGGACGGATATCGTGTGGCTCCTTTTAAATCACAAAATATGGCGCTGAATTCCTTTATCACAGAGGATGGTCTTGAGATGGGACGGGCCCAGGTCATGCAGGCAGAGGCAGCCGGGATCCGGCCGTCTGTCCTGATGAATCCGATCCTTCTGAAGCCTACCAATGATGTAGGATCCCAGGTGATCGTAAACGGAGAGGTTCTTGGAACCATGAGTGCCAGGGATTATTTCAAATATAAGAAGACTCTGGTCCCGGATGTGATGAAGGCGTACAACGCTCTTGCAGCGGAAAACGATATCATTGTCATCGAAGGTGCGGGAAGTCCTGCCGAGATCAATCTCAAGGATGAGGATATTGTAAATATGGGTATGGCAAAGATGGCCAAGGCACCGGTCCTTCTTGTGGGAGATATTGACCGTGGAGGTGTTTTTGCCCAGCTGATCGGTACGGTGGAGCTTCTGGAGGACGATGAGAAGGCTATGGTAAAGGGGCTGATCATCAACAAATTCCGCGGAGATAAGACTATTCTGGACCCTGGTGTTGTCATGCTTGAGGAAAGAAGCGGGATCCCGGTGGTGGGTGTGGCGCCTTATCTGGATATCCAGGTGGAGGATGAGGACAGCCTGACGGAGCGTTTTGACCGGAAGCAGGAAGCCGGTGTCATTGATATCGCAGTGGTCCGTACACCAAGGATCTCCAACTTTACGGATTTTAATCCTTTTGAGAGCATTCCCGGAGTTTCTCTCCGCTATGTAAAACACCCGAGAGATCTTCACTCTCCGGATATGATCATCCTTCCTGGAACCAAGAACACCATGGGCGATCTGATCTGGATGCGGGAAAGCGGAATGGAGGCAGCGGTTCTCAAGGAAGCCTCCAGAGGCAAGCTGATCTTTGGTGTCTGCGGCGGCTATCAGATGCTGGGTGAAACCTTAAGCGACCCTCATGGAGTTGAAAATGGCGGTTCCATGAAAGGAATGGGACTTCTTCCTATGGAAACGGTATTTGCCGAAAAGAAAACCAGGACCAGGGTGCAGGGGCATTTCGGTCAGCTGTCCGGTGTGTTTGCTCCTCTTTCCGGTGCGGAGATCGAGGGCTATGAGATCCATATGGGCGAAAGCATCTTGAAGGACAATGCAGGAACAGCCACGAAGATCACAGACAGCGTCAGCGGTAAGAAAAAAGAAGAGGGTGCTTTTGCGGGAAATGTGTGCGGAACCTATATCCACGGCGTTTTCGATAAGGAAGCATCTGCAGAGGCGATCATCCGCGTGATCGGCGAGAAAAAAGGTATTGATGTGGAAAATATGACAGGCGTGGATTTTGCGGCATTTAAGGAACAGCAGTATGATATCCTGGCTGCAGAGCTGCGGAAGCATCTGGATATGAAAAAAATCTATGAGATACTGGAAAACGGGATTACGGAGGAAGAATAGAAATGAAAGTTGAGCTTGAAAATGTAAAACCCATGGAGATTGAAAAAAGAAGCTTTGAGATCATCACAGAAGAGCTGGGGGATACTCCCCTGATCCCGGGAACAGAGCTGATCGTAAAACGCTGCATCCACACAAGCGCAGATTTTGATTATGCAAAAAATCTCTGCTTCTCGGAGGGGGCAGTGGAGATGGCCATGGACGCCATCCGCAACGGCGCCTGCATCGTCACAGATACCCAGATGGCAAAGGCTGGGATCAACAAGCGTGCACTTGCCCGCTACGGCGGTGAGGCTTACTGCTTCATGTCCGATGAGGATGTGGCTGCCCTTGCAAAAAAGAACGGGACTACCAGAGCCACAGCCAGCATGGACAAGGCAGCAGAGATGGATAAAAAGCTGATCTTTGCCATTGGAAACGCACCTACCGCACTGGTACGTCTTTATGAGCTTATTGAGAACGGAAAGCTTTCTCCTGAGCTGATCATCGGTGTGCCGGTAGGCTTTGTGAATGTTGTGCAGTCCAAGGAGCTGATCATGCACGCAGATGTGCCTTATATTGTGGCAAAAGGACGCAAGGGTGGAAGCAATATTGCTGCGTGCATTGTAAATGCCCTGCTCTACATGATCGATAACCGGAGAGATTAGGAGCCGGTAACCTCCTTCAGAAGCTGACAGGCAGGCAGAAAATCCTTAGATGGAATGGAGGAGCAGGAGAGGACCAGGGTGACCTCGGCTCCGTTTTCTCTGAGAACCTCCAGTCCCAGACCACGGTTCCGGGCTCTGTCTGTCAGTTCACTGCCTGTGAGAGAACAGGGAAGAGTAAGGGCAAGGCTGGTTCCTGCGGCTCCTGTTTGGATCTGGCAGTCCTGGCCGAAGGTTTCCCGGACAGCCTGGGAAAGAGCCTTCAGCTTCTGGGAATAAAGGCGGCGGAGCTTTCTTGTCTGGGAAGCCAGATGCCCGTCGCGGATAAACTGGCAGAGCGCGATCTGTTCTGCCTTGGAAGCAGTCTGATTATAAAAGGCTGCTTTTTTTGTATATTTTTCCCGGAGAGAGCGCGGCAGTACCATGAAGCTGACACGGATGGAGGGCAGCAGCAGCCTGGAAAAGGAACCGATATAGACAACGTTTTCACCACCTGCAAGACCGAAAAGTGAAGGCGTCGGCTTCTGGAAATAAACAAATTCGTTTTCGAAATCATCCTCAATGATCAGATGGTCATTGATCTCCGCATGACGGATCAGCTCCAGGCGTCGTTTTACCGGCATGATCTCGCCCCATTTCGTCATGTGAGCAGGAGAAACATAGATCACATCGCAGTTTTTGTCCCGGTAATGGACATCAAAGCCGTAATCCTGAAAGATGGTGCTGCATGTGGTGAAGGACGGTGTGGGGAACGAAACGGTTTTCCGTTCATGGATCAGAGGGCAGAGGATCTGGAGAAGGGGCTGGAGACCGGCCCCTACTACAATGTCATCCGGGGAGCAGATCACATTTCTGCGTTCCCGGATATAGTCTGCGAGAACCTCCCGGAAATCGCTTTCGCCCTGGGGTTCGCCATAAGAAAGCATACGGTCGCCCTGGCGGAGGGCGCTTTTGATGTAACGCTGCCACAGATCAAAACGGAAGCTTTCCCGGTCAACACCGGAAGAGGCAAAATCATAAAGGCAGGGCGTGATATCCTTATCCTGTTTTTCGGGGGTAAGCAGATGCTGCTTGGAAGCAATGCCGGTGACATAATAGCCGCTTTGTGCCCTGGCGATGATATAGCCGTCTGCTGCAAGCAGAAGATAGGCATTTTCGATGGTGGTACGGCTCAGCTTCAGCTCCTGGGCGCATTTGCGAAGGGAGGGCATTTTGCTTCCGGGAAGGAGACGGCCTTCCAGGATCAGCTTCCGGTAATAGTGATAAACCTCCAGATAAAGGTGTTCTTTTTTGTGTTCTGCAGATATATTTAACATAAGTATGATGATTTCCTTCCAAAAATGATTGCGTAAACCTGACAGTTCATTCTATAATATTACAGAAAAAAACTCAAGACTGGAGAATTACCATGAAAAAAATAGCAGTGATCAATGATCTTTCCGGGCTGGGGAAATGTTCACTGACAGCAGCGATCCCGGTGATCTCGGTGATGGGAGTCCAGGCGTGTCCACTTCCCACCGCTGTTTTAAGCAACCAGACCGGTTATGAAAGTTATTTCTGTGAGGATTTCACAGAGCATATGGAACCATATATGGAGCAGTGGAAAAAAAGAGGATTTTTCCCGGATGGGATCTATATAGGATTTCTTTCTGACGATAAGCAGGCAGACAGGATCCTGAAATTTATGGATGCGTTTGCAGGGAAGGATACTCTGATCCTTACAGATCCGGTGATGGGGGATGACGGCGCGGTTTATCCGATCTATACAGAAGAGCTCCGCAGCCGGTTCTGCGAACTGACACGTCGTTCCTATGTGATCACACCGAACCTTACGGAAGCCCTCCTTCTTCTCTACGGAAAAGAAAAAATGGAGGAGATCTGGAATAAACTGCAAAAGGCATCAGAGGCCCGGCGGATGGAAGAGATCCGGGAGATCGGGTGCGGACTTGCCCGGAAATTTTCACTTCCTGCCGTTGTGATCACCGGAGTGGATCACAGGGAGGAGGGGCAGTCTCTGAAAATGGGGAATCTTGTCCTGGAAAACGGAAACAGCTCCTGGGTATTTGCAGAGAAATCCGGAGGAAGCTATTCCGGGACAGGAGATCTTTTTGCATCCGTGCTCAGTGCAGGGCTGGTAAAAAGATATTCCATGAAAACCTGTGCAGAGCTGGCCGTGGACTTTATCTCGGCATCGATCCGGGATGCGGTGGAGGAAGGAACAGACCGTAACGATGGTGTATGCTTTGAACAGCATCTCGGCATGCTGCTTCCATAAAAACATAAGGGGATAAAAAAGAGCTGACCGTCAGGCCAGCTCTTCCCATTTTTCATAAAGCGCTTCCAGTTCTTCAGCGATGGCTGCTTTTTCGCGGCTCAGCTTTGTACATTCCGCTACATTGGTGCAGACATCCGGAAGGACCATGGTTTCGTCGATCTCGCTGTCTCTTGTTTCCAGCTCTTCGATACGGGCTTCGACTTTTTTCAGCTCGGCTTCCCGTTTTCGTTTCTTTGCCTGTTCTTCCTTCATCTGCTGCCAGGAAAGTTTGTTCTCGGAAACCGCTTTTTCTTCGGCAGGTGCCTCCGGAGAAGTGCTTCCCGGTGCATAGGTACTGGTCAGCTCCTCCTTCTTTTCCAGATAGTAATCGTAATCACCGATGTAATTTACCACTGCCTGGTTTGTCAGCTCCATGATCCTGGTGGCTGTCTGATTGATAAAGTAACGGTCATGGGATACATAAAGGACTGTACCGGTGTAGCTGACCAGCGCTTCCTCAAGGATCTCTTTGGAGGCGATATCCAGATGGTTGGTAGGCTCGTCAAGGATCAGGAAGTTAGCCTCGGAAAGCATCAGCTTTGCAAGGGAAACACGGCCTCTTTCTCCACCGGAAAGTGCGGAGATCTCCTTGAAAACATCATCTCCGGTAAAGAGAAATGCAGCAAGCATATTTCGGATCTCGGTCTCTGTGAGAGTCGGATAAGTATCGGAGATCTCCTGGAAAATCGTCTTGTCCATATGCAGAACATGATGTTCCTGATCGTAATAACCGATCTGCACCTTGGAACCAAGGGAAAACTTGCCGGCATCTGCCTCAATAAGACCGTTGATGATCTTCAGCATGGTGGTCTTTCCGGTTCCGTTGTTTCCGATCAGTGCCACACGCTCGCCGCGTTTGATATCAAAGGAGATATCGGAGAACAGAGTCTGTCCCGGAAAGGCCTTGGAAAGCGCTTCCACGTGGAGCACATCGTTTCCGCTTAACACCCGTGGTTCCAGCGAGA
>OGDF01006900.1_pt1 | contig 10969 bp, 10 predicted proteins | sample 1570141 | NCBI WGS metagenome assembly OGDF01 (sample SAMEA4370581, study PRJEB24528) | human gut metagenome | reverse complement strand
AGAACAAAAAGATTAAAACGTGGTGGGCGTATGGGCGCTGATAATTCGGCAAATACCTGCCGACGTATTACTGAAACTGTGCGGTATGCCGGTATTAATGGCATAACTTTGCCCCGCGACGAGGTGGTAATCCTGACCATTAATCGTCAGAACAATTTCACCTTCCAGTACTGTGCCTATTTCCTCACCCTGATGCTTAATTCTTTCCCCAGTGGTTGTGCCCGGCTGGTACGTTTCAAAGATCATCGCCAGCGTGCGATTCGGGTTACCGTTATGAACCAGCTTCATTGACACACCCTGACTGCCCATCTCAATTAAGTCGTCCTGATTAATGACGACCTGCGGCTCATCAGGTTTTTCCGGCTCGGAAAAGAATTCCGAGAGTGACAGACCATACACCTTCAGCAGCTTTTGCAGCGTACTGATGGCAGGGCTGACTTTATCTTGTTCTATCGTACTGATAGCACTGTGAGTCAGCCCGGAGAGTTCGGCGGCACGACGTTGTGAAAGCCCCTGCTGCTGGCGGATTTCCGACAAGCGTTTTCCTGGCGCCAGTCCCTCATCACTCATATTTGCATTTCCTTAAACTGTAGTGGTCAGAGTCGCTGTTTTTCAGCGATATGGTGCTGACAAGCGGTGATAAAGCCCTCGAACAATATACGCGAAAGCGCGTACTCGCTACTGTTCCATTCCGGGTGCCACTGTACGCCCAGCGCAAAAGGATGATTGATGACGCTAACCGCCTCAACTAAGCCATCCGGCGAGCGAGCTTCAACACGCAACCGTGGGCTAACGACCTTCGCCCCTTGCCCATGCAGAGAGTTTACCCAAAAGTTGCTACATTCAGGTAACAACGCAGACAGTAATCCCCCCTCTTCAACCTGAACTTCATGCGACGGTGCATATTGCTGTTCCACCGGCAGTTCGGGATCTTCCCGATGTTCCAGCAATTCAGGCTGTTCGCACAGCTTGCGATGCAACGAACCACCGGTTGCCACCACCAGTTCCTGTAAACCCCGGCAGATGGCGAAAATGGGGATGCGCCTTTCGAGTGCGGCATTAATTAACGCCATGCTCAGAAGATCACGCCCGGGATCGGCGTCAGGCTCATCGCCGTTTTCACCATATAGGTGCGGCTGCACATTGCTGGGACTACCAGGAAGATAAATGCCATCGAGTTTCGGCAAAAGTTGTTCAAGTAATGACGGTTCCGCCAGCGCATGTGGTAGCGCAATTGGCAAGCCGCCTGCGTGGATGATGGCATTCAGGTACTTTTCTTGCAGAGTCTGGGTCGCATGACCCTTAAGCCTGTTCCTGCACATTACGACACCGATAACCGGATTGTTCATTATATTTTCCATGCTCAATCTCACAAAGTGGACTAAATTATCGCCATTACTGCGGTTTAAATGACCTTTATGTTCAATATTTTTTCAATCTAGCAGTGGGTTTTCATTTTTGCAAACTCAATTTAACATTTGACAAACATTTAGTTTGCATACAGATTCGAATGGTGGTCATTATATTTTACGCTTTGATAACGAGCGGAAAACAAACCAAAGGCGAAGAATCATGGAAACCAATATCGTTGAAGTAGAGAACTTTGTTCAGCAGTCAGAAGAGAGGCGGGGTAGCGCCTTTACGCAGGAAGTGAAACGCTACCTGGAGCGCTACCCGAATACGCAATATGTTGATGTTTTACTTACTGATTTGAATGGTTGCTTCCGTGGAAAACGTATCCCTGTTTCAAGCCTGAAGAAGTTGGAGAAAGGGTGTTATTTCCCGGCCTCGGTGTTTGCAATGGATATTCTGGGCAACGTAGTAGAAGAAGCGGGTCTGGGTCAGGAAATGGGCGAGCCGGATCGTACTTGTGTTCCTGTTCTCGGTTCCTTAACCCCTTCTGCCGCCGATCCAGAGTTTATCGGTCAGATGCTCCTGACCATGGTCGATGAAGATGGCGCTCCCTTTGACGTTGAGCCGCGGAACGTTCTTAACCGCCTGTGGCAGCAGCTGCGCCAGCGCGGATTGTTCCCGGTCGTAGCGGTAGAGCTGGAGTTCTATTTACTGGATCGCCAGCGCGACGCTGAAGGGTATCTGCAACCGCCCTGCGCGCCCGGCACCGATGACCGCAATACACAAAGCCAGGTTTACTCCGTTGATAACCTCAACCACTTCGCCGACGTGCTCAATGATATTGATGAACTGGCGCAGTTACAGTTAATTCCCGCCGACGGTGCGGTCGCCGAAGCCTCGCCGGGTCAGTTTGAAATCAACCTTTACCATACCGATAACGTGCTGGAAGCCTGCGATGATGCGCTGGCGCTAAAACGCCTGGTGCGTCTGATGGCAGAAAAGCATAAGATGCACGCCACTTTTATGGCGAAGCCGTATGAAGAGCACGCGGGCAGCGGAATGCATATCCATATCAGTATGCAAAATAATCGTGGCGAGAATGTGCTTTCTGACACAGAAGGCGAAGATTCGCCGCTGCTGAAAAAGATGCTCGCCGGGATGATTGACCTGATGCCGTCGTCGATGGCGTTGCTGGCACCAAACGTGAACTCGTATCGCCGCTTCCAGCCGGGAATGTATGTGCCGACGCAGGCGTCGTGGGGCCATAACAACCGCACCGTCGCCCTGCGTATTCCGTGCGGCGACCGTCATAATCACCGCGTGGAATATCGCGTGGCGGGTGCCGATGCCAACCCATATCTGGTGATGGCAGCGATTTTTGCCGGTATTTTGCATGGCCTTGATAACGAGCTGCCGTTGCAGGAAGAAGTCGAAGGCAACGGGCTGGAACAGGAAGGCTTACCCTTCCCGATTCGCCAGAGCGATGCCCTGGGTGAGTTTATCGAGAATGATCACCTGCGCCGCTATTTAGGCGAACGGTTTTGCCATGTGTATCACGCCTGTAAAAATGATGAGCTGTTGCAGTTTGAGCGCCTCATCACAGAAACAGAAATTGAGTGGATGTTGAAAAACGCGTAATTCCCCATGCGGGGTTGTTTCATCGGCCTGAGCGGAGCCAGGCCTGACATTTGCTGGTAATCCAGACATTTCCCGGATGTCGCGTTATGGAGCGCAGGCGGCAACGGGCTTCCGTTAACGATTAAGACTGTGACGAGGAAATGAGATGATGCCGATGATTAAATCCCCGCATGGCGAGGGAGGCTGCGTATGCGCCCCTCCTGCTACTGACTGGACTCCGCCCCCTTTGCTTCCCTTGCTAAACAGGTTTGATTTCAGGTTGACACGACCGCAAACCTTATTACGCAGGGGAGGCAGCAATTATGGCTATTAATTCACCACTGAATATTGCTGCGCAACCCGGCAAAACCCGTCTGCGAAAATCACTGAAATTGTGGCAGGTGGTAATGATGGGTCTGGCCTATCTCACGCCGATGACCGTATTTGATACTTTTGGTATTGTCTCCGGCATTAGCGACGGTCACGTTCCGGCGTCCTATTTGCTGGCGCTGGCGGGCGTGCTGTTTACCGCTATCAGCTACGGCAAACTGGTTCGCCAGTTTCCGGAGGCCGGTTCGGCCTATACCTACGCGCAAAAGTCGATTAATCCGCACGTCGGATTTATGGTCGGCTGGTCATCACTGCTGGATTATCTCTTTTTGCCAATGATCAACGTTTTGTTGGCGAAAATCTATCTCTCCGCCCTCTTCCCGGAAGTGCCGCCGTGGGTGTGGGTGGTAACCTTCGTCGCCATTTTAACCGCCGCGAATCTGAAGAGCGTCAACCTGGTCGCTAACTTCAATACCCTGTTTGTACTGGTGCAAATCTCCATCATGGTGGTGTTTATCTTCCTGGTGGTTCAGGGACTGCATAAAGGAGAAGGCGTTGGCACCGTCTGGTCACTTCAGCCGTTTATCAGCGAGAACGCGCACCTGATCCCGATTATTACCGGTGCGACGATTGTCTGTTTCTCGTTCCTCGGTTTCGATGCGGTGACCACGCTTTCGGAAGAGACGCCGGACGCCGCACGCGTGATCCCGAAAGCCATCTTCCTGACGGCGGTATACGGCGGCGTTATCTTTATCGCGGCGTCGTTCTTTATGCAGCTGTTCTTTCCCGATATCAGCCGCTTTAAAGACCCGGACGCCGCACTGCCTGAAATTGCGCTGTACGTCGGCGGCAAGCTCTTTCAGTCGATTTTCCTCTGCACCACGTTTGTGAACACATTAGCGTCTGGCCTGGCTTCACATGCCAGCGTGTCGCGTCTGCTGTATGTGATGGGGCGTGACAATGTGTTTCCGGAGCGCGTGTTTGGCTATGTGCACCCAAAATGGCGGACTCCGGCACTCAACGTCATTATGGTCGGGATTGTCGCGCTGTCGGCGCTGGGCATTGACGCAAGGACGAATGCAGACTTCCAGTATAAGGGCATCAGCGTTCTGTCCAACTTCCTGAGCTACGCGGACGAAACGACTGGCGGTTTCCTGCATGTTAAGGTAGACCCAAGCACTGGCGGTGCTGGTACTGTTAATCAAATGTCGTCCGAACAGGCAGCATACACGCTTGTTGCGTATGACCGCTATGTAAACGGAAGAAAGCTGGAAGGATCACTTCCACTATTTGCTGATGCCGCTGGTTGGCGCGCTGACGGTGGGTGTGCTGTGGGTTAACCTAGAGTCAACGTCACTGACACTCGGTCTGGTATGGGCTTCGTTAGGCGGCGCATATTTGTGGTATCTGATCCGCCGCTATCGCAAAGTGCCGCTGTACGAAGGTGACAGAACGCCGGTGAGCGAAACGTAATAGCCGGATGCGCGGCGCATTATCCTGCCTGAGGGTAACGCGCCGCGCCATTAACTATAAAAAGATGTATGACCCGGATCACGAGTGCTATCATCCGCCCTTATGCTTAGCGCATTAACCCCAGGGGCAAATAATGAACCACGATATCCCGCTAAAATATTTTGATATTGCCGATGAGTACGCGACCGAATGCGCAGAGCCTGTCGCAGAGGCTGAACGCACACCGCTGGCCCACTACTTCCAGTTACTGCTCACCCGTTTGATGAACAATGAAGAGATCAGCGAAGAAGCCCAACATGAAATGGCTGCTGAAGCGGGGATTAATCCCGTACGCATTGATGAGATCGCAGAGTTTTTGAATCAATGGGGTAATGAGTAATTATTTAATTGCAGACGATCGGTCAGTATCGTTGTTCGGATAAAGCGTTCACGCCGCATCCGGCTAACAATGACACGCACTGCAGCGTGCTTTAATGGGTTTCTCACGATCGTACCGCTCTGCTCCTCGCTAAGTTGTTCTGTGAGTTATAGTTATAGAGAAATCACGGGTACGAATGTTGAACAGATGGCGACGCCACCTGTTCAACGACCAACCACACGGCCCTCATTACGACCCCTGAACACAAACGGTAATGGCAAATGTCATTAAATATTAGTAAGATAGCCTCTTTACATAAAATCCCTTAATATTATGCGCCAGGTATTATCGTCTCTTTTGGTGATTGCTGGACTTGTGAGTGGTCAGGCAATCGCCGCGCCTGAATCCCCCCCGCATGCTGATATCCGCGACAGCGGTTTTGTCTATTGCGTCAGCGGGCAAGTCAACACCTTTAACCCATCCAAAGCGAGCAGTGGGTTAATTGTCGATACCCTTGCCGCCCAGTTTTATGATCGACTGCTGGATGTCGATCCCTATACCTATCGCCTGATGCCGGAACTTGCCGAAAGCTGGGAAGTACTCGACAACGGCGCGACCTATCGCTTCCACCTGCGTCGCGATGTTCCGTTTCAAAAAACCGACTGGTTTACTCCCACTCGTAAAATGAATGCCGACGATGTGGTGTTTACCTTCCAGCGAATTTTTGACCGCAACAACCCGTGGCATAACGTCAACGGCAGCAACTTCCCCTACTTCGACAGCCTGCAATTTGCCGATAACGTGAAAAGCGTCCGCAAACTGGATAATCATACCGTTGAGTTCCGACTCGCCCAGCCGGATGCTTCTTTTTTGTGGCACCTCGCAACCCATTATGCTTCGGTCATGTCGGCAGAATATGCCCGGAAGTTAGAGAAAGAAGATCGCCAGGAGCAACTCGACCGTCAACCGGTCGGCACCGGTCCGTATCAGTTGTCGGAATACCGCGCCGGGCAATTTATTCGCCTACAACGTCATGATGACTTCTGGCGCGGTAAACCGTTAATGCCGCAGGTAGTGGTGGATTTAGGCTCCGGCGGCACCGGACGTCTGTCGAAACTCCTGACCGGGGAATGCGACGTTCTGGCCTGGCCTGCTGCCAGCCAGCTATCCATTTTGCGTGACGACCCGCGCTTGCGTTTAACGCTGCGTCCTGGGATGAACGTCGCCTATCTGGCATTTAACACCGCCAAACCGCCGCTAAATAATCCCGCTGTCCGCCATGCACTGGCACTGGCGATTAATAACCAGCGCCTGATGCAATCCATCTATTATGGTACGGCTGAAACGGCGGCCTCTATTTTACCGCGCGCCTCGTGGGCCTATGACAACGAGGCTAAAATTACTGAATACAATCCGGCGAAATCGCGCGAACAGTTGAAGGCGTTGGGGCTGGAAAACTTAACGCTGAAACTGTGGGTGCCCACACGTTCGCAGGCGTGGAACCCCAGTCCACTGAAAACTGCCGAACTGATTCAGGCGGATATGGCGCAGGTTGGCGTAAAAGTGGTGATTGTGCCGGTAGAAGGTCGCTTTCAGGAGGCGCGGTTGATGGATATGAGCCATGATCTGACGTTATCCGGTTGGGCGACGGACAGTAACGACCCGGACAGTTTCTTCCGTCCTTTACTGAGCTGCGCGGCAATTCATTCACAGACCAACCTCGCCCACTGGTGCGATCCGAAATTCGACAGCGTGTTGCGTAAGGCGCTCTCCTCGCAGCAGCTGGCGGCGCGTATTGAAGCCTATGACGAAGCGCAGAGTATTCTGGCGCAGGAATTGCCCATTTTGCCGCTGGCGTCGTCATTGCGTTTGCAGGCCTATCGGTACGATATCAAAGGTCTGGTACTTAGCCCGTTTGGTAACGCCTCCTTTGCTGGGGTGTATCGCGAGAAACAGGATGAGGTGAAAAAACCATGATTATCTTCACCTTACGCCGCATTTTGTTATTGATTGTCACCTTGTTCCTGCTGACCTTCGTTGGCTTCAGCTTGAGCTATTTCACCCCTCATGCGCCGTTACAAGGCGCGTCACTGTGGAATGCCTGGGTGTTCTGGTTTAACGGCCTGATCCACTGGGATTTTGGTGTTTCCAGCATTAACGGTCAACCGATTGCCGAACAGTTAAAAGAGGTCTTCCCGGCGACGATGGAACTGTGCATCCTCGCCTTCGGTTTTGCGCTGATTGTTGGCATCCCCGTGGGGATGATTGCCGGGATTACGCGCCATAAGTGGCAGGATAACTTGATCAACGCCATCGCCTTACTGGGCTTTTCAATCCCGGTGTTCTGGCTGGCGCTTCTGTTGACGCTGTTTTGTTCACTCACGCTAGGTTGGTTGCCCGTTTCAGGGCGTTTCGATCTGCTCTACGAAGTGAAACCGATTACCGGTTTTGCGTTGATTGATGCCTGGCTTTCGGACTCACCATGGCGGGATGAAATGATCATGAGCGCAATCCGCCATATGATATTGCCCGTGATCACCCTGTCGGTTGCGCCAACAACTGAAGTGATCCGCCTGATGCGTATCAGCACTATCGAAGTGTATGACCAGAACTATGTAAAAGCGGCGGCGACCCGCGGTTTGTCGCGCTTTACTATTTTGCGTCGCCACGTTCTGCATAACGCGTTACCGCCGGTTATTCCTCGCCTGGGCTTACAGTTTTCCACCATGCTGACGCTGGCGATGATCACCGAAATGGTTTTTAGCTGGCCGGGTTTAGGGCGCTGGTTAATTAACGCCATCCGCCAGCAGGATTACGCAGCCATTTCCGCCGGAGTGATGGTGTGTGGCTCACTGGTCATTATTGTTAACGTGATTTCTGATATTTTGGGTGCCATGGCTAACCCTCTGAAACATAAGGAATGGTATGCCTTACGATAGCGTATACAGCGAAAAGCGCCCGCCGGGCACGCTGCGTACCGCCTGGCGCAAATTTTATAGTGACGCCTCTGCGATGGTCGGCCTGTACGGCTGCGCGGGGCTGGCTGTACTGTGTATTTTTGGCGGCTGGTTTGCGCCTTACGGCATCGACCAGCAATTTCTCGGTTATCAATTATTGCCGCCGTCATGGTCGCGCTATGGCGAAGTTTCTTTCTTCCTGGGGACTGACGACCTCGGACGCGATGTTTTAAGCCGTTTACTGAGCGGAGCTGCGCCAACCGTGGGTGGCGCATTTGTGGTGACGCTTGCCGCGACGATCTGTGGCCTGGTACTGGGCACCTTCGCCGGGGCGACACACGGCCTCCGCTCAGCGGTGCTTAACCATATTCTGGATACCTTACTGGCGATCCCTTCGCTGCTGTTGGCCATTATCGTTGTAGCGTTTGCCGGACCGAGTTTGTCCCACGCTATGTTTGCTGTCTGGCTGGCATTGCTGCCGCGTATGGTACGTTCGATTTACAGCATGGTGCATGACGAACTGGAAAAAGAGTACGTTATCGCCGCCCGTCTGGATGGCGCATCAACGCTGAATATTCTCTGGTTTGCTGTGATGCCAAACATCACCGCCGGGCTGGTCACCGAGATCACCCGCGCACTGTCGATGGCAATTCTCGATATCGCCGCGCTGGGCTTTCTCGATCTCGGCGCACAACTCCCCTCGCCTGAATGGGGAGCGATGCTCGGTGATGCGCTGGAACTGATTTATGTCGCCCCGTGGACTGTCATGCTGCCAGGTGCGGCAATTATGATTAGCGTGTTGTTGGTTAACCTCCTTGGCGATGGCGTTCGTCGTGCGATTATTGCGGGGGTGGAATAATGCCATTACTCGATATTCGTAACCTGACCATTGAATTTAAAACCGGTGATGAGTGGGTTAAAGCCGTCGACCGGGTAAGTATGACCTTAACCGAAGGTGAAATCCGCGGTCTTGTTGGTGAATCCGGTTCCGGCAAGAGTTTGATTGCGAAAGCGATTTGTGGGGTGAATAAAGATAACTGGCGTGTTACTGCTGACCGTATGCGTTTTGATGATATCGATTTGCTGCGTCTCTCCGCACGCGAACGGCGCAAACTGGTTGGCCATAACGTGTCGATGATTTTCCAGGAACCGCAGTCGTGTCTTGACCCTTCAGAACGTGTGGGTCGCCAGTTGATGCAAAACATCCCAGCCTGGACCTATAAAGGCCGTTGGTGGCAGCGTTTTGGCTGGCGCAAACGCCGTGCCATTGAACTGCTGCACCGCGTGGGGATTAAAGATCACAAAGATGCGATGCGCAGTTTTCCCTATGAGTTGACCGAAGGTGAATGTCAGAAAGTGATGATAGCCATTGCACTGGCGAATCAACCGCGTCTGCTGATTGCTGACGAACCGACCAACTCAATGGAGCCAACAACCCAGGCGCAAATCTTTCGCCTGCTGACGCGTCTCAACCAAAACAGCAATACCACTATTTTGCTTATCAGCCATGACTTACAAATGCTTAGCCAATGGGCGGATAAAATTAACGTGCTTTACTGCGGTCAAACAGTGGAAACCGCGCCGAGTAAGGAGTTGGTGACGATGCCACATCATCCTTATACCCAGGCGCTGATCCGCGCGATACCAGACTTCGGCAGCGCGATGCCGCATAAAAGTCGCCTCAATACGCTGCCCGGCGCTATCCCACTGCTGGAACAGTTACCGATTGGTTGTCGTCTGGGGCCACGTTGCCCGTATGCACAACGAGAATGCATTGTGACGCCACGTTTGACGGGGGCGAAAAATCATCTCTATGCCTGTCATTTCCCGCTGAACATGGAGAAAGAGTGAGATGATCGAAACGCTGCTTGAAGTGCGTAATTTAAGTAAAACGTTCCGCTACCGGACCGGCTGGTTTCGTCGTCAGACCGTAGAAGCGGTAAAACCCTTGAGCTTTACGCTACGTGAAGGCCAGACACTGGCGATTATTGGCGAGAATGGTTCGGGTAAATCCACGCTGGCAAAAATGCTGGCGGGAATGATAGAGCCTACCAGCGGCGAGTTATTGATTGACGATCATCCACTGCATTTTGGCGATTATTCCTTCCGCAGTCAGCGTATTCGCATGATTTTTCAGGATCCTTCGACCTCGTTGAATCCCCGTCAACGTATCTCGCAAATTCTGGATTTTCCACTGCGCCTGAACACCGACCTGGAACCGGAACAGCGTCGCAAACAGATTATTGAAACGATGCGTATGGTTGGGCTGCTACCGGATCACGTCAGTTACTATCCGCATATGTTGGCACCCGGACAAAAACAGCGTCTGGGTCTGGCGCGCGCGCTGATATTGCGCCCAAAAGTCATTATTGCCGATGAAGCCCTCGCTTCACTGGATATGTCGATGCGTTCGCAGTTGATTAATCTGATGCTGGAATTACAGGAAAAACAGGGCATTTCGTATATTTATGTTACCCAGCATATCGGAATGATGAAGCACATTAGCGACCAGGTGCTGGTGATGCATCAGGGCGAGGTTGTCGAGCGAGGCAGTACCGCGGATGTGCTGGCATCGCCGCTGCATGAACTCACCAAACGGCTGATTGCCGGGCACTTTGGCGAAGCATTGACAGCGGATGCGTGGCGTAAAGATCGCTAATTTTCTGAATCCTCCTTCCAGATTATCCACCTCATTCTGACAAGAGATTAAATCTTGTCAGAATGAGGTGATGGATAAAATAAAATCAAATGCGCGTGATTTAAGACGCAATCTCACTTTGCAGGAACGAAAGCTCTGGCGATATCTTCGCAGCCGACGTTTTGGTGATTTCAAATTTCGCCGTCAACATCCGGTGGGGAGCTACATTCTCGATTTTGCTTG
>OGDF01006899.1_pt1 | contig 10970 bp, 6 predicted proteins | sample 1570141 | NCBI WGS metagenome assembly OGDF01 (sample SAMEA4370581, study PRJEB24528) | human gut metagenome | reverse complement strand
GGCAATATCTTCCACCCATGACTCTGGTCGTGGCGTATCGCGATCGTCCCAGTAGCGGTTGAGAAGGGTACCATCCTGAAGTTTTACAACGCGTTTTTCCTGTTGTCCGGCTTGCAGGTTTTCAACACCGTCCATCCAGTAAGCATATTCTTTTTGCATTTGCGGCAGGTATTGCTTCAACGCGGCATCGCCTTCATGCTGCGCCAGTAACTCTACCATCAGGGCAAAGAAGGGCGGTTGCGAGCGGCTTAAATAGTAACTGCGGTTGCCGTTGGGAATATGACCGTAAGTGTCTATTTCATGAGCAAAATTGGCCACCATATCCGCGACTTTATCCCAGTGACCGCTTTCGGCAAGTCCTAACATGGTGAAGTAACTGTCCCAGTAATATACCTCGCGAAAACGTCCGCCCGGCACGACATAAGGTTCCGGCAGCGGTAACAGAGAATCCCATTTTTCGGTGTTTTCGGTAGAACGCGTTAATACCGGCCAAAGTCCGTCAATATGTTCGCGCAGTGACTGCCCCTCTGGCGGAACATATTTCTCGCCTTCTTTCGGCAGGGTGAAATTGACGTTAACGAAATGGCGCAGATCAAATCCGCTCTGGTTTTGCTGCATCCGATAATCAGCAAGGATCATCAGCGGATCGCTGTTCGGCACGGCATCGGCAAAGGTTTTTTGGTCCGGAAAAAGTTTGGCGTTTTGCACATCATTAAACAGCGGCCCTAATAAAATATCAGGCGGCTGTGGTGTTACCGGTGTTTCTTCTGCCTGCACCGATAGCGCAGCGAAACACAAAAAGATACAGGCTGGAATTAACGCCATTTTTTGCGGGCGAGAAGGTGCGGGGGATTTCATCAATCATTCTCCTTTGGCGAAACCGAATAAAACGGTATTCAAGTATCAGAAAACCTTAGTTCAGGATCGCACTAGCTGCATGATCGAAATCTCATTCTGCGAACTGTCAGGCATTTTAGAAAAGGGAATTAAAGGGATAAATAACGGCGAAATAGAGTGATCAAATAACGTCTGTTTATTAGCCAGCCAGCGGCGTTGGGTTCGTGATTAGCGAAGAAAAATCATCATAAATTGGTGAAAAATATAACAGGTAGTTAAAAACCATTAGTGCTGAGTAAATTGCCGGATGACATCAGAACGATGCCATCCGAACAGTGGCTTAACCCTGACGGTTGAAACGTTGCCTTTTAACGTCCAGCGTTAGCGTTTCTTCTGGTTGTATCGCATACAGTTTCTCACCCTGCTGGCAAATCCAGCCAATCCCCAGTTCACGGGCGATTAGGGCGCTGTGGGATACAGGACTTCCGGCGCTAAGGCAGATACCTTTTACAACCGCCGGATCCAGTTGCAGTACTGTGGAAGGATAAATGTTCTCCGCCAGTAGAATAGTTGGCGAGTTAAACTGCGGGAGTTCTTCTTTCGTTTGGGTCAGGTGGACCAGGGTGCGATGCAGAAGATCGTCCACATCAATATAGCGAGCTTGTAGATATTCATCATCCAGTTGCTGGTATTGCTGGCTAAGTTCTTTAAGAACTTGCTGCCAGGCATATTCTGCCGTGCAATGTTCATGCTGAAGGAGTTCGCTTGCCGCCGCCAGCAGTTCCGGATCATCTAACAGTGTATGGTGACCAGAAAAGATTGCGGCAATATCGTCAAGCCCGCTGGCTTCTGCTTTTGCTGTTAACGTCATCAGATCTAATAACGTGAAGTCAATAGCCTGGCGTAATCGATCTTGTTCTTCTTCCACGGTCAGGGTTGATTTTGCCTGTACCGTACATAAAACTGGTTGATAATAAAAGGCTTTACCCGAAACAGGCGGAACGGGACGCAGAGTAGGTGGAGCGACTTCCTCCGTTTCACCAAAGTTATCTTCAGCCAGCTGACGGAAAGCGATCAGTGCCTCTTCAGCTTCTGGCCCTTTCGCAATCAGGCGCAGCGTATCGTTATAGCGAACTTGTAGTAACGCAATCTGGTTAATACTCTCTGGTGTGACGCATTTGCCGTTTTTTTCCAGCAACATATCGGCATTAAATGTCGATAAGGTATAAACCAGCCGGGAGGCCGGACGTACATGCAGGCCGTTACGGTTTTTTATGACCACCGCCAGAGAACGGGCTTCTTCATCGTACGCAGGACATGTGTCAGAGATTTTAGTGTCGGAGGACGGTAAACCCAGTTGTTCACGTTTGGCTTCCAGCGCATGCATAGCGTCAAAGATAACTTTGTCGATATCCGCTCCCGAGGCCGCGCTGACCGTTGCTGCCAGTGTACCTTCGACCAACGGCGCAGCACACAAACGTACTTTTGCGGCGATCTTGGGAGCCAGCAATTCCAGCGCAGTTTCAGCACTCAATAATGCGCTACCCATATCCATCATGACCAGCACATGGTCGGCATCAGCAACAGATTCGATGGCCTCCATCACTTTGACGGCATCGGTACCAATAGGATTTTGTGGATCGTCAATTCCCGCGGCAATGGCGATTTTACAACTATCACTCATTAACATCTGACGGGCTAATTCACCGACACCTTCTCCCAGTCGGCTGCTATGTGAAACTATGACCAGGTTTACCATCACCAATTCCTTACTCTTTTGCGGCTAACGCCAACATTTGCATCATAAACATCACCGAGGTCGCGCCGGGATCCTGGTGACCAATACTGCGTTCACCGAGATAACTGGCGCGGCCTTTGCGGGCTTGCATCGTAATCGTACTTTGTGCAGCGGATTCGGCGATTCTACTGGCAGCTTCGAGCGCCACCGGAACAGAGAGATTTTGCTCGCTGGACTGACGTAACGATTCCACCACCGGCACCCACACATCACACATGGTTTTATCGCCAGGTTCGGCTTTCCCGCGACTGATTACGCCGTCCGCGCCATCGCGGAACATCTGATAAAGCTCTTCCAGTGTCAGGCTTTGCCGTGCCTGGGTCGCCTGTGCGGCGCGGATAAAGAAGGTACCGAACAGCGGACCACTGGCACCACCGACGCTGGAAAGCAGCGTCATACCGGTATTCTTGAGAATGAAACCGATATCTTTATCTGCGATAGCAGGGAGTTTTTCCACCACTTTGCTAAAGCCTCGGTTCATATTTAGCCCGTGGTCAGCGTCGCCAATTTCGCGATCCAGTCCGGTAAGATACTCGCTCTCGGTGCTGAAAATATCGCCACAACGAGTGAGCCAGTTAACAATTTGAGTTCTGCTCAGTGACATTGCTTTCTCCTTATTTACCCCAGTTAAGGGCCGGGGTGTGGACCGGGGCGTCCCAGAGTGCCAGCGTTTCGTCATCAACTTTCAGTAAGGTGATTGAGAAACCGGTCATATCCAGTGAGGTGCAGTACGCGCCAATTAAATTACGTTCGATAGTCAATCCCGCTTGCTGGCAACGTGTGGTCAGGCGGTTATAGACGCCGTACAGCTCAGAAAGCGGAGTTGCGCCAAGATTGTTAACCAGCGCAATCACCCGATCGCCAGACTGGAGCGGTTGTTTGGTTTGTTGTTCTTCCTGCCAACTGCCTTGTTGATAATCCCAGAAACGCAAAGTGCGATGGTATGAGCCATTTTCCAGCAGGGTGTCGAACATTTCATCGACGGTTTGATCAAGGGAAGAGAAGGAGCGGCGGTCAATACCCGGCTCACCATGAATGCCGACGCCAAACTCCATCTCATTATCCGCCAGGGTAAAAGAAGGTTTGCCCGCGGCAGGAACGGTACAGGCACCGAGAGCGATACCTATTGAGTGGCCTTGATTATTCAACTTACGCCCCAGTTCCGCACAGGCGTCCAGTGAGTCGCCACGCTCCGCCGCTGCGCCTACGAGTTTTTCAATTAATACGGTGTTGGCAACGCCGCGTCGCCCGGCAGTATAAAGACTGTCTTTTACCGCAACGTCGTCATCAATGACCACAGTGGTCACTTTTACGCCGCTATCGTGCAGTAACTCGGTCGCTGTTTCAAAGTTAAGAATATCGCCGGTGTAATTTTTGATTATCAACAGTACACCTTCGCCGCCATCAACTTGCATGGCGCATTCAAAGATTTTATCGGGCGTCGGTGAGGTGAAAATTTCGCCCGGACAGGCCCCCGAAAGCATCCCCTGACCGATATACCCACAGTGCATCGGCTCGTGTCCGCTGCCGCCACCCGACAGCAGGGCGACTTTTCCTGCAACAGGGGCATCAGCTCGGGTGACATACACCGGATCCTGATGCAGTGTCAGAGATGGATGCGCTTTCGCCAGTCCTGCCAGTTGTTCGTCCAGTACGTCTTGCACATCATTGATCAATTTTTTCATTATTTTGCTCCAGCAATTACGGTAGGGCATGGATGATGTTCAACGACACGGCGACCACTGACTGCCGATGAATCCATTGTGCATCAGGCAAGGGAAAAGAAAATTAGCCCAAATTATGTTTCATAGTGAAACATATGCTTTAATGAATGTTCCATATTGAAACTTTTACGTGTATTAATACTTAAAATTGCGAGCCGGAACACCTTTTGTCATAAGGGATGCGGGATATGAGTGGCGCTTTTAACAACGATGGTCGGGGCATATCTCCCTTAATTGCAACCTCCTGGGAGCGATGCAATAAGCTGATGAAACGGGAGACATGGAACGTACCACATCAGGCCCAGGGCGTGACATTTGCTTCTATTTATCGGCGTAAGAAAGCGATGCTGACGCTCGGGCAGGCTGCGCTGGAAGATGCCTGGGAATATATGGCACCGCGAGAGTGTGCGCTGTTTATCCTCGATGAAACCGCCTGCATTCTCAGCCGTAATGGCGATCCGCAAACCTTGCAGCAGCTAAGTGCACTTGGATTCCATGACGGCACGTATTGCGCCGAGGGAATTATTGGTACTTGTGCGCTATCGTTAGCGGCTATCTCTGGTCAGGCCGTGAAAACGATGGCCGATCAACATTTCAAACAGGCACTCTGGAACTGGGCCTTTTGTGCAACGCCGTTGTTTGACAGCAAGGGCCGATTGACGGGAACAATAGCGCTTGCGTGTCCGGTTGAGCAAACTACCGCAGCTGATTTGCCGTTGACGTTGGCAATCGCCCGAGAGGTCGGAAATTTACTGCTGACGGACAGTTTGCTCGCTGAAACTAACCGTCATTTAAATCAACTTAATGCCCTGTTAGAAAGTATGGATGATGGCGTGATTAGCTGGGACGAGCAGGGTAATTTGCAATTTATTAATGCCCAGGCGGCGCGGGTCTTGCGCCTTGACGCGACGGCAAGTCAGGGAAGGGCAATCACTGAACTCTTAACGTTACCCGCCGTATTGCAACAAGCAATAAAACAGGCACATCCGCTCAAACACGTAGAAGCAACCTTTGAAAGTCAGCATCAGTTTATTGATGCGGTGATAACCCTTAAACCGATAATAGAAACGCAGGGAACCAGCTTTATTTTGTTGCTCCATCCTGTGGAACAGATGCGGCAGTTGATGACCAGTCAATTAGGAAAAGTCAGCCATACCTTCGCTCATATGCCACAGGACGATCCGCAAACCCGCCGCTTGATTCATTTTGGTCGCCAGGCGGCGCGCAGTAGCTTTCCTGTCCTGCTTTGTGGAGAAGAGGGCGTGGGAAAGGCACTGCTAAGTCAGGCAATTCATAATGAAAGCGAGCGTGCTGCAGGTCCTTATATCGCCGTCAATTGTGAGTTATATGGTGATGCGGCGCTGGCGGAAGAATTTATTGGTGGCGATCGCACGGACAATGAAAATGGCCGTCTGAGTCGGCTGGAACTGGCACACGGCGGCACGCTGTTTCTTGAAAAGATTGAATATCTGGCGGTGGAGTTACAGTCTGCTTTGCTTCAGGTTATCAAGCAGGGTGTTATCACGCGACTGGATGCGCGGCGTTTAATACCAGTTGATGTCAAAGTGATTGCCACAACGACCGCGGACCTCGCAATGCTGGTGGAACAAAATCGTTTTAGTCGCCAGCTGTATTACGCGTTGCATGCATTTGAAATTACCATCCCGCCTCTGCGTATGCGGCGTGGCAGCATTCCGGCGCTGGTGAATAACAAATTACGCAGTCTTGAAAAACGCTTCTCTACGCGGCTGAAAATTGATGACGATGCCCTCGCTCGCCTGGTTTCCTGTGCATGGCCTGGCAACGATTTTGAACTTTACAGCGTCATCGAGAATCTTGCTCTGAGTAGTGATAATGGGCGCATTCGCGTCAGTGATTTGCCGGAACATCTGTTTACCGAGCAGGCAACAGATGATGTCAGCGCCACACGCCTTTCCACCAGTCTGTCATTTGCGGAAGTTGAAAAAGAGGCAATTATTAACGCAGCCCAGGTCACAGGCGGTCGCATTCAGGAAATGTCGGCTTTACTTGGGATCGGCCGCACTACGCTGTGGCGGAAAATGAAGCAACATGGCATTGATGCAGGGCAGTTTAAGCGCCGGGTATGAAAGACAGAGACGATTTCTGATACATCAGAGTGATCTATATTTCATTCCGGCGCACGCTAACAATTTTCAGCATCGTTTAAGGGCTTGTCTATCCCGCACTTAAAAGCTGAAGCGATATCCTCCGTTGACTTGCTTCTGATCAAAGAGGTTACTCTGCGTGTAATCCGCTTCGAGGTAGAATGTGTGCTGTTTGTTATACTGTGCACTGACTCCCACGCCGTTATTCCAGCCATTACCTTTGAAACTGTACTTCTCCCGGGAGTTGTTCAACAGATAGTCTGTATCCCCTGAAAACTCGCGGATAGCTCCAGTCTTCACATACATATTCAGCTGGCTGTTGCCTGCGGTGATGTCATATCCCAGTATCATGCTGGCACGCCCCAGCAGCGATTCGTAGTGATTCAGATGTATATTGAGACCATTACTCGCCTTCATAGCCATCTCATTCTGGTGGCTGTATGTGAGCTGGGTTTGCGGCTCTATATAGAACCCATAACCAGTAGGGGTCAGGTTGAACCTCTGCCCGGCTTCCAGGGAGATGCTCAATCCATTCGCAGTGCCGTTGGCGTTAACGCCGTTGTTCTGACTGTCCAGTACGTGAAAACTATTTTTCTGGCGCGATGCTTTTACAACGAGATCGCTGTAAAAACCGTTGTGTGCCATGTAACTGGCATACATTCCCATGTAGTCTGAACGTGCGGTACCGTCGCCTCCGCTATAGTCCGGCGATGCATGTGTTGAGCCAATATACAGACCGACATACAACGGCATTACATCAGAGAGACGTTTATCCCCACCAAACTGGATACCGCTGTAACCCATGTCAAAGCCGCTCAGTTTGCCACTGGCGAAGGAGTCCAGGCTTCCCCCATAACTGCGCAGCCAGATATTACCGTCTTTACTCTGATTTCGCAGGTCACCCATTCGTTGCATCAGCGTACGGTTTTCAACATAGTTTAATAAGTAACCGACATTGAGATAATTGCCGCCAGCATCTGCGGTCGTGGTGGGTTTAGGTGTGGGAGTGGGGTTAGGCGTAGGATCGGGTTCAGGCGTAGGATCGGGGTTGACTATGGGAGGCTGAGCGGGAGCCGGTGTTGGTTCAGGATTAGGAGTCGGTTCCGGAACTGTCCCGGAAGCGTAAAGCTCCCAGTTAGTGCCATTTTTACGCACATCGTACAGATATCCCCCCAACTCAACCTGAGAAGACGCGCTGAACGAGGCCGCACCGTCAGTGGTTTTTACCACTGTCAGAACTTCATTTCCCGTAGTGGCCTCGCTGCCCTGGTTGCGGATAGCCAATACGTGATTACCAGCACTACTTCCGCTGATATTCAATAAATCCCCTTTATTATTAACGCCATTACCCTCGCCAACAACATCAGCACGCATAATAAAGGTACTGTTACCGCTCAGGTTCTCTACGTTTAATGTGGCAAATGTGCCGGCAGTTGACCCGTGGCTGGCAAAATCGACAGTTGAATGGCTCAGCGCCAGCGTGTCGAGATTAGAATTACTTGTTACGTTCCAGACGCTGTTATTCATTGCAACGTCCAGTTTCCCGCCATTGACATTATCGCTGAGGGAGGAACCTGTCCAAACCGACCCTGGGTGCATATCTAGATTGATTAGCCCACCTTTGGAAAGAACGCTACCGTTGATAAGCATACGACCCGAGGCGTTGATGCGGCTGGCGGCATAACCATCGTCATGTTGCGTTGCAATGGCCATCTGGTCGGGTGTACTCATATCAATGACCAGATCGCTCGTGAGGTCGATCTGGCTGTTGGTCATGGCATAAATTCCCCTGGCTCCTGCCGCGCCGGTGATAGCCAAACTGTCTCCGGTTATTCTACCGCCGCTGAGCGCCCACAAACCCAGCGCCAGACTGCCATTACGATCAACTGTAATATCGGTATTTTGCATGTTGACAACAGCCGTTGCCGTCTGGGCCGAGGCACCATAAGAACCGCCGGAAAAGATGCTGTTTCGTTGCGCTGCCGTGCCAGAAAAATTGATTGTCGCGTCTGAACCACTGGTGACGAGGCCACCGCCCTGCGCGGAAGAAATATGGCTATCTGCACCGATAGTGGTTGTACCACCACGAACTTCGACGCCATTGGCCGCGGCTCCAGTTACATCAACAGTGAGTGCATTCGCGCTAACCTGGCCAAAGCTCCAGAGGCCGTGTGCATTATCGCCATTGGTTTTAATGGTACTGTTTGTTCCGAGATCGACAACAGAGTTTTTCTGTACGTTTATCCCCATGGCGCTGTAGCCCTGAACATCGATTGTCAGGTCTGTCGCCGTAAAACGCGCAGCACCATTGGCGTTATTGCCGTTGAGACCACCGATATAAACACCTGTACTTCCATCGGTCGTGATTTTACTTCCGCTTCCAAGATCGACACTGGTGCCATAGTCATTGATGGTTAGGCCTATACCGTTCGAGTTTTCAATGGTGAATTGAGTGGCTGTTAGTGTTGAGCTATGCCCAATAATGATGCCGTCATCGTTACTCTTAATGGTGCTGCCTGTGCCTAAGTCAGCATGGGTATAGTCACCAATTAAGTTAATGCCGATGGCAGAGGTTTGACCAACAACATCTACTGTGAGTCGGTTAGCTGTCAGGGAGCTGTTTTTGCCCTGAATAATGATTCCTTTTGCATATCCAGAGGCGTCGTTGACATTGACGGTGACATCATTACCCAGGTTGATATTGCCAGGCGTGTTTCCTGCTGGGGTCATTACACCATAGAGGTTTCCTGATGGATCGGCGGTATCTCCTGTAATTCTGTCACCATCATTAATAGTAATATTGGTGCCATATTGACTTCCTGTATCAGCAGCTATCAGCAGGGGGGGGAAAGATAATTGCATTCAAACCAATAGCGCCAAATTTTATCAGTTGAATTGAGGGCGAACGGATTTTTAATTCAGCGAGACGATCTGCTTTGGTATTCCCATTGTGTTGTTTGATGCCCATACCACTCCTATATAGTACCCAGACTATGGGTCTATGGATTTTGTCATTTTGTTTAAATCAATGAATAATATCCTCTTATCATCATGATATTTGTATGGTGCAATCATGATGAGCTTCTCAGAGAATAATTCTCTATTACCGGGCAAAATCAGGAACACAGGAATTAATATATATTTAACATCCCCCTTACAAAGGTGAGTTTATATCGAGTTATTCCCTAAGTTGTCGTTACTTATTCCAATTCGTTACTATAAATATGGCAAAAATATTACAACAAACAGCGGTTAAAAAATTTGGTGAAGATTTTTTGTAATAATCCTAATTAGTTATGGGAATTTCGCTTGATGTATCTGCATAACAAAAACAATATGCGCCATTTTTGCATTACTAATAAGAAAAAGCAAAAAACATCGATATTCATTTTTGGTCAATGGGTTTTCTGGCCTATCGTTGTTATTGTGCTACTGGTTATCATTTTCATCTTGCCAGCATATTGGAGCGTGATCAATTTTGATCAGCTGTGAAGGGGGCTGATGTGTAGTGATACAAAAACTTACGTTATATCACTGCTAATGAGATATCCGTCATCTGAACACTTATGTCTTTAATTATTCTCGTGGTTCACTATAGGCAATAAGCACAAAAGTGTAGGATGTTACAAGAATGATTAGGACTCGGTGAAATGAAAAATCCACGCAATTGCGTGGATTTTATATACTTTTGCGCTCTTCATGAGATTTAGCGAAACCTCATGAGACAATAAATTAATTAGACGTTGAAAAGGAAGTTCATCACATCGCCATCTTTAACGATGTAATCTTTACCTTCTGCACGCATTTTGCCTGCTTCTTTCGCGCCTTGTTCACCTTTGTAAGTGATGAAATCTTCAAACGAGATGGTTTGTGCACGGATAAAGCCTTTTTCAAAATCAGTATGGATTTTGCCCGCTGCCTGCGGCGCGGTTGCTCCAACCGGAATGGTCCATGCACGCACTTCTTTCACCCCAGCGGTGAAGTAAGTTTGCAGGTTCAGCAGCTTATAACCGGCACGGATCACACGGTTCAGGCCCGGCTCTTCCAGCCCAAGCTCCTGCATAAACTCGTCACGTTCTTCGTCGTCCAGTTCGGCAATGTCTGCTTCAACAGCAGCACAAACCGGAACCACAACAGAACCTTCTTTCGCCGCGATTTCACGCACCTGGTCAAGATACGGGTTGTTTTCAAAACCGTCTTCGTTGACGTTGGCGATGTACATTGTTGGTTTCAGCGTCAGGAAGCTCAGGTAACGAATAGCCGCTTTCTCTTCAGCGCTTAAATCCAGCGCGCGCAGCATACCTGCATTTTCCAACTGGGGCAGGCATTTTTCCAGGACCGCCAGCTCAGCTTTCGCGTCTTTATCGCCACCTTTGGCTTTCTTCTGTACGCGATGAATCGCACGTTCGCAGGTGTCGAGGTCTGCCAGCGCCAGTTCGGTGTTGATAACTTCAATATCGTCAGCCGGGTTAACTTTGCCGGAAA
>OGDF01006896.1_pt1 | contig 10978 bp, 12 predicted proteins | sample 1570141 | NCBI WGS metagenome assembly OGDF01 (sample SAMEA4370581, study PRJEB24528) | human gut metagenome | reverse complement strand
GAGAACTTGACCGGGCGAGCCCCAAAAAAATGTGCGAAAAATTCTGGACGTTATCGCGACCGCTCCCCGTGGGGTGAATCTCTTGCGGTTTGCCTCGCCAGAAGAAGCTGTGGCCGCCGCCCGTGAGGATGCCGCGCGGCGCGGTTTGTGTTCCGCCGCGACGGCAAAGGACGGAGCGGCCTTGCTGCCCCCTCCCGGCATGGCCAGAGACGATCTGTACCGGCAGCAGTTGCGGGAAGCCGGGTTTCAGCCAGCGGCGTCGGATTTCCACGGAAAACAGGAACAGGTGCGGACGCTTGACGCGGGGGACGGCGGCCTTTTTGAGTTTCGCATCTTCCAGACGGAAGAGGGCAATATCGGCCTGCGCGTCCAGTACGAACGGGATCGCGTCATCGACGCGGCGCGAAGCCGCCAGAGCGTTTTTGAGACCCTTGCGGAAGCGCTGGATCAGGTGAATGCCTACAGGCAACGGGCGGCCCCACCGGCGGCCATACCTGACACTGTGGTGCGGGGACTGGTGTTTTCAAGCCCGCGTATGCGATAGGCAAGAAAAAGAAGCAGCGCCGGGCATCCCGGCGCTGTCATTTTTATCAGGAGTAAATCTCTAATTGATACTGTTACGCTCGCAACGTATCAGAAAAATATAGTGTGTCAACTAGGGTGTGTCTGCAAACCTCTTATCGAAGCCAGATAAGTGAAGCAGCCAGACATACAAAGGCCGCAAAAACTTCTGCCAGCTTGTCATAACGAGTTGCAATTTTACGATATTCTTTGATCTTGTTGAAAAACGTCTCAATAAGATGACGTTCCTTGTAGAGATGTCTGTCAATGGTACGGGGATGATGGTTCGTTCTTCTGGAGGGAATAACTGCTTCACATCCCTGCTGGTGAAGCGCATCGATGAGACTCCTGCCGTCATAAGCCTTATCGGCCAGAATTGTTGTGTTATGATACTGGATTAGAAGGTTACTGGCTTGAGGATACTCGGAGTATTGTCCTGCCGTGACAGTAAAAGCCAGCAAATTACCGAGAGCATCCACCACCGCATGAATTTTGGAAGTAAAGCCGCCACGACTTCGGCCGAGAGCCTGATTGATTCCAGAGGTATGTCGAGCTCCGGCACTATGCTTGTGAGCATGAACGTATGTCCCATCAATCATAATGTGGTCCATGTCAGCCTGTAAGGTAAGAAGCTTAAGGATAGCAGTCAGATATCCTCTTTTCTGCCAACGCCTGAATCGGGAATATACGGTTTTCCACGAACCATATTTCTCTGGCAAAGCTCGCCATGGAGATCCGGTTCGCAGCATCCAATGTACAGCATTGAGAAAGTTTCTGACGTCACCAATCGGTCTCCCTCCACGAGGAGAACCTTCTGTTGGCAGTATGGGCTCAAGCCTGAGCCAGAGGTCTTCAGGGATGTCATAGTAGCACATTTCCCTGTCGTAACACGATGAAAACCTTACCTAACCTGACTTCCCCCTTTTCGTGAAGAGGGTTTGCAGACACACCCTAGTTTCGGGAGGGCGGCGTTGTGCCGTCGCCCTCGTCCGGCCCGCTCCCCTCCCGATCCGAAAGCAGGTCCAGCCGATCAAGAATACCGCCTGCCAGCATGTGCCCCTGCGGGCCGTAGACGGCGGCAATCTGTCCGGGCGCGCCGGGGAACTGGGGCTCGTGCGGCGTGATGCGCAGAGAGGTTCCGTCGCAGACGGTGCGCGCAGGCGACGGCCGCTGCCGGTGACGGACGCGCGCCAGCACCTCGTCGGGCCAGAAGCGCGGCGGGACGTGCAGCACAACCTGCCGGGCGCGGCAGGCGCGCATGCCGAGGCGGTTGCGGGGACCCACAAACAGGATGTTGCGCTTCCTGTCCTTGCGCAGCACGTAAAGAGGCTCGCTCCAGGCGATGCCGAGCCCCTTGCGCTGACCTTCGGTGTACTGCCAGAGCCCGTGATGCCGCCCTATCTCCCGACCGTCCTCCAGCATGACGGGACCCTCCGGGGGAACGGGCAGGCCCTGCGCGGCCCACCGGCGGCGCAGAAAATCCCGATAGGCGTCTTCAGAGGCGGGAATGAAGCAGATTTCCTGACTTTCGTCGGGAACGGGCGTTGCGAGAGCGGCGGCGGCCACTTCGGCGACGCTTTCCGCCTTGGTGCGCCGTTCCAGCGGAAAGAGCGCCCGTTGCAGGCGGCGCGGCGGCACCAGCGCGAGGAAGTAGCTTTGATCCTTGGCGGCGTCCGCTCCGGCGGCCAGCATCACGGGCGGCCGTCCCGGAGAGGCGGGCAGGGTGGCGGCCCAGTCGGCGTTGTATTCCGCCGCGGGGGCGAGGCGGGCGTAATGCCCGGTGGCAAGCAGATCGGCTCCCAGAGCGGCGGCGGCGTCCTGAAGCGCGCCGAATTTGATGCTCTGATTGCAGAGCGCACAGGGATTGGGCGTTTCCCCCCGCGCATAGGCGGCGGCAAAAGGCTCCATGACGTCCTGCCGGAACCGATCCCGCAGATCCGCGATGTGAAATTCCAGACCGAGCTTCCGGCAGGCCGCGCGCAGTCCGTCGGGCGTCGGGCCGTCCGCCGTCGCGTCGGGCAGAAAGAGGCCGTGCAGCGCCAGAACCTCGTGCCCTTCGCGTGAAAGGCGCAGCAGGGCGCACAGGCTGTCCACGCCGCCGCTGACGGCTACCGCGATGCGCATGACGCCTCCCGGAGGCAGTGGGGGACAGGGGCTGAGCGGCGGATCGGCAGTTTCATTCCTGGGATTCCTTATTGCAGAAATCGAATGCCATTCGAGATGGCCTGTTTCCACATATATAATAATTAAAGATAGTTATGGAATCGTTTTTGCATGGCATGGGATTTGCTCTTTTATTCACAGCAGGTGCCGATGAAATGCAGGTAAAAGATGATGTATTTCGACGCCCTTGTCGTGAAAAGGCGAACTGCATGACATGAGAGTGAATGTCGCATGATGCATGAAGCCTGCCCGCAAAGGGGAAACCATCTTCAGCACGGCGGATGCGCTGCGCAAAGCATTCCGACGGGGCGGTCTTCCCCCCGGGATGCGGCGCGTTTTCCGCCGCGTGTCCTCGGATGCGGGGGATGCCACGCCGGTATTCCTCCGGGAGAGAGCGGCAAAGCGGTTCTTCCGGGCGGGCGCGTCGTCGCGGCTTCGGGCTCGCGGCAGTTCGGGCAAGTACATCTTCCTCCCGCCTTTCGGAAGGCCCTGCTTTTGCCCGGTTTCGGGAGCGAACGGACGGAGCGCGCCGCAAGGCCGTCTCCGGCGGCATGACGCGGCGACGGACAGGCGGTCCCGGCTTTTTCGGCGCGATGCTTTTCGGGTTCGGGCACGGCGTTCACGTTTCTAGAGCTCGTTCAGTTTGAAACGCTCTGGAACAATTTCAGTTTGAAACGCTGCGCGTTTCAAACCATACGGCCTGTCGTTTCGCGGAAAAAACGCGGTTTTTTCCGCTCACTTCGGGCCGGGCGGCGCTGTGCCGCCGCCTCGCATTTCGCCTTTGAAAAAGGCGAAGCGGTCTAATCTTCTCGGAGGATGGTGTATGGAGTCTTCAGTTTCCGGCAAGCGGCTTCTTCTGTTTCTCGGCGGCCCGGCCCTGCTGCTCGTGGCGCTGGCCCTGCCCTGTTTCGGCCCGTTGAATGCCCGTTTTGCCTTCGGCATTCTCTTCTGGATGGTGTGGTGGTGGGTCACGACGGTGGTGGACATCAAGCTCACCTGCCTTGTGCCGATTTTTGTGGCCTGCTTTTACGGCTACATGCCTCTGACCAAGGTGATGGAAGCCTATGTGCACAAGGAAGCCGTGCTGATCTTCGGGGCCACCGCCATCACGGCCGCCTGGGTGCGCTGGGGCTTTGCCCGTCGCCTTGCCCTCAACTTCCTCATGCGCGTCAGCGGCAACGTCCGGGCGCAGACGGCCGGCTGGTTTGTGCTGTGCGCCATTACCTCCTTCGTGGTCGGCAATACGACGGTCGCGGCCATGTTCGCCCCCATTGCCGTGGCGGCGCTGATGTACGCGGGCTATGAAAACAATGAACAGCGCTGGAACTCCAAAGCCGCGTCCAATATTCTCATCGCCGTGGCCTGGGGCGCTTCCGTGGGCGGCATGGCGACGCCGCTGGGCGGCGGCCAGTCCGTGGTGACGTTCGGGTTGCTCAACAAGTATCTGGGCTACGACATCTATTTCATTGACTGGACATTGCGCATGGTGCCGGTGTCGCTGGTCATCATCATGGCCGTGGGCGCGCTGATGTTCTTCATGCCCTCGGATCGCGAAACCTTCGGCGGGACGCGCGAATTCTACCGGCAGGAGCTGGACAAGCTCGGGCCCATGACCTTTGAGGAAAAAATATCCTTCTTTGCCTTTGCCCTGGCTATCGGGCTGGCCGTCCTGCAACCGCTGTATGCACCCTGGACGAAGGGCCCCATGTGGGACTGGCTGAAGCCGACGCAGATGTTCTGCATCATTCCCATGATCCTGCTCTTTGTGCCGTCGCGTTCGTGTCCCGGCGAGAGCATCCTTTCCGCGCAGACCCTGCGCAAGTTCTTTCCCGTCACCATCCTGTTCATGTGGCCCGCTTCGGTGGCCCTGAGCAAGATCCTTTCCTCGACCGGCGCGGGCGCGGTGTTCAGCCAGTGGCTTGCGCCGTTCATGGGCGTCAACGATACGCTGTCGCTCTTTGCCTGGAGCCTGTTCCCCAACCTGCTGTCGCAGGTGACCAGCGACACGGCCGCCGCCGGCGTCATGGTGCCGCTGGCCATCGAGGCCATGGACTCCTGGCGGGGCCTCGAATTCGGCGCGGTGCCCTGGGTCTGGGTGACGGGTTCGGCCGTCAGCTGGGCCTATGCGGTGGCCTCGGCGACCGGCGCTCAGGGGATTGTGGCCGGGTACGGCGCAAACCTGCGGACCATGTTCGTCTGGGGCATCATCGCCTGCGTGCTTTCCGTGGCGCTGACCTTTGCCTTCTTTTACGTCACGGTGGTCTGGCTCGGTCTTGACTTCTACATTCTGCCTCCCAAGTAAGGTTGTTTCCCGGCTTCGCGGCGGATCATGAGCGCCTCCTCCATGAGCGTAAAACGCAAGGCGGCCGGCCGCACCGCGCCGCCCGGCCCGAAGCGGGCGGAAAAAACCGTATTTTTTCCGCGAAGCGACAGGCCGTAGAAAATACTCATGCGACGTCCGTCGCGAAGCCGTCGAACATCCCCCTCCCGCCCGGTTTTCATGCCGGGCGTTTTTTTTGCGGCCCGTTCGTGCGGAGAACGGGCCGCGCTCCCGTCTCCCGCGCCCCGCCCGCTCCGGCGGCTTCTCCGGCGCGGAAGGCGCGATCCGCGCCACCAGGCTTCATATCGTTGATTTATGAGATTCCCATATTGCATAAATAGAATGAACAGATGCCCGCATTTTTATTTTTATCATATTATTTCAATGTGTTGCTGTGTGGCATGCCGTTTGCTTACCTGAGCGTGGAATCCATCTTTCTGGGGGTAATGAACCGTGTTTGTCCTTCTTCTCGCCGTGGCCGTCGTTGTGGGCGCGCTGATCGGCACCGTCGGCGTCGGCGGTATTCTCCTCATTCCGGCCCTGTCCGGCATCGTGGGCATGTCCACGCATACGGCCATGGGTACGTCGCTGTTCAGCTTCCTTTTCACGGGGCTGCTGGGAACCTGGCTGTATCAGCGCCACGGCAGCATTGACTGGCGCATCACCATTCCCGTCTGCATCGGGGGGCTTCTGGCGGGCTATCCCGGATCGCTGGTCAACGCGCATGCGCCGGCCCATGTCCTGAATCTGGCGCTGGGGCTCATCATCATCTTTGCCGGCGTCTATGCGCTGCGTCCGGCCAGGGGCGGCACGCGCGTCTATGAGGGCACCGCCTCGCAAAAGCTGGGGCTGGTGCTCATCGGCGCGGTCGTGGGCTTCGGTTCCGGCCTGACCGGCGTGGGCGGACCGGTGCTTTCCGTTCCCCTGATGGTCGTGCTGGGCTTTGCGCCGCTGACGGCCATTGCCACAAGCCAGGTCATTCAGATTACGGCCGCGGCGTCGGGGTCCGTGGGCAATATCATGCACGGTTTTGTGGATCTTTCCACGGCTGTCTGGGTGACGGCCGCGGAGCTTGTGGGCGTCGTCTGCGGCGCGCGCCTTGCGCATACCGTTTCGGGCGGCGCGCTGAAAAAGATGGTGTCCGTCGTGTGCATCCTGCTCGGCGCGTACATCGTCATCCGGGCTCTCGGGCAATTCTGAGGCGGCGGCAATCCGAACGATATAGGTCATCTTACACAAAGGAGATAGCATATGGCTCTCATTCTGAAAGAACGTCCCATTTTCATGATCGGCGCGGAACGCTCCGGCACGACGCTGGTGATGGCTCTGCTGGGTTGTCATTCCCGTATTGCCGTGCCGGAAGTGGTCTGGTATTATCCCCGCTTCTATCCCTATCTGCATACGTACGGCGATCTTTCCGTGGAGGCCAATTTCCGCACGCTGGCGGAGGAAATGGTGTTCGGCCTGAAAACGCCTTTCTGGGGCATGAAGGTCAATCCGCGCACCATTCTTGACGAGGTTATCGAACTGGCTCCCGAACGCAGCTTTGCGGGTCTGTACGCGGCCATGCACATGCGTTTCGCCAAGTACGTGCAGAAACCCCGCTGGGGCGAGAAGACGCCGCACAATCTTTACTTTGTGGGTCCCATGCACCATGATTTCCCCGACGCCCAGTTCATCTACATCACGCGTGACGGCCGCGACTCCTGCGTGGATTATCTGGAGTCCTCCTTCGGCCCGACCAATATCTACTGCGCGGCCCACTCCTGGAAGCGCTGCTGGAATGCCGTGAAGGAATGGCGCGAACCGCTGCGCGAGCGCGGGCTCTGGCTCGACCTGCGGTATGAGGACCTTGTGCGCGAACCCGAGCGCGTCATGCGCGGGGTCTGCGAATTCCTCGGCGAGGAATTCGAGGAAGGCATGTTCGAATTTTACAAGACCGATCTCTGCAAGGCCCGCGGAGCGTCCCGCGATCACGCGCCTCTGGGCAAGCCCATTTCCGACAAGTATGTGGGCATTTACAAGGACCTGCTCTCGCCGCGCGATCAGCGCATCTTTGCCGCCGTCGCCGGTAAGGAGCTGGAAGAGGCGGGCTACGTCAACGACGTGGAACCGGAAATGCCTTCCGATCTGATGATTGCCAAGTACAAGGAATTCGACGGGCGCATCCGGGCGGCGACGCTGGACGGTTTTGAAGGCCACATTGTCTATGAAAGCTATAACGACTGGCTGATCGACCAGCGCGAGGAACGCCGCAAGAAGGGGCTCTGGGACCCGGCGACGGCTCCCAAGCCTTTCCCCATCGGCGATCCCGACGAGGAAATGATCATCGGTCAGCGCGCCTGGGCGAAGTGGAAGCAGCACTTCTGCATCAAGCGCCGCTATGTGGGGGACGTTGTTCTGTAGCGCGCCGTGCCGCGCGTCTTCGGGCGACGCCGTTCCCGGACGGGGATGCCGCTTCGGTTTCCTGCCCGGGAACGGCCGCCCGGCGGAAGCCCGCGCCCGGAGGCGCGGGCGGTTCCGCTTTCGGCTGTGCCGCATGCGACGAATCTTGCAGGCGGCGATCCGCCGCGGGACGCCTTTTTCACCCTGCGTTGTCGCGGGAACAGCAGCCCCGGGAGGCCTCATGTCCGAGCATTCTTTTCGCTTCGCCTTTGTTTCCAATTCCCGCGCCATAGCCGAGGCCGTCCGGGAGTATGCCCAGGGTCGCGGCATGGGGATGGAGATACGTCTTGCCTCCATGGAAAAGGCCCTGCCCGTGGCGCGGGAACTGCTGGAAAACGGCGTGGAAGTCATTCTGGGGGGCGGCGGGACGGGCCGTCTGCTGCGCGGGCGGTTGCAGCGTCCCGTCGTGACCATTTCCAACGATCATCTTTCCGTGCTGCGCAGCCTGATGCAGGCGCGCCAGTACAGTTCTTCCATTGCCGTCACCTGCTACGAACGCATTCCCGAGTGGGTGGGGCCCTTTGCCGAGCTGCTGCACATTTCCATTCTTCCCATTTTGTTCACCACCACGCGGGAGCATGTGCAGGGCATCGCCTCGGCCGTCAGGATGGGGGTCGGCTGCATCGTGGGGGGCGGCATCTGCGCCGAAGTGGCGCAGGCGCAGCACTGCCCGGCCGTCATCGTCATGCCGAGTCTGCGCAATCTGGAACGGGCCCTGGACGAGGCCGTCAATATCGCCGTGGCCATGCGCAGGGACAACGAGCGCCTTGCCTGGATGTCCGGGATGGTGGAAGTCCTGCACGAAGGCATCGTGGGCATCGACGCCGACGAGCGCCTTGTTCTCTGCAACGAGATGGCGCGTCATCTGTTCCCGCAGGACGGAGCGCGGGAATCCGGCTCGCCGCTGGTGGAGCGTCTGCAATTGCGCCGCGCCATGCAGGGGTCCTGCCCGGTGGACGGCATCGTGCCGCTGGACAAGGGACGAGAGCTGCTTTTTTCCGCGCATCCCGTCATGGTGCGCGGCAAGTCCTGCGGGGCCTTTGCGGTCTTTTCGCCCGCGTCGCGCGTCAAGGAGCTGTCGAACCGCCTGAAACGCAACCGGCATCATTCCATGGCGGCCCGGTACACCTTCGCCGACATCATCGGCGAAAGCCCGGTCATGCACACGGTCCGGGAAAAGGCCCGCTGCTTTGCCGCGTCCGGCGGCGCGCTCTATATTCACGGGGAAAGCGGCACCGGCAAGGAACTTTTCGCCCATGCCGTGCATCAGGAAAGCCCGCAGCGCAAGGGGCCCTTTGTGGCGCTCAACTGCGGTGCGCTGCCGGAAACCCTGCTGGAAAGCGAGCTGTTCGGCTATGAGGAAGGGGCGTTCACCGGCGCGCGGCGGGGCGGCAAGGAAGGGCTGCTGGAAGTGGCCTCCGGCGGGACAATCTTTCTTGACGAGATCGGGGATATCTCTCCGGCGGTGCAGGTGCGGCTACTGCGGGTTCTGGAAACGGGGGAAATTTATCGTCTGGGCGGGGAGCGGCCCTATACCGTGCAGGTGCGCGTCATCAGTTCCTCGTGGAAGGACCTTGTGCACGAGGTCCGGGCGGGGCGCTTTCGCGCCGACCTGTTTTACCGGCTGAGCCTGTTACGGCTGGATGTGCCGCCCCTGCGGGAACGCAAGGAGGATATTCCCCTGCTGGCGCAGCGTCTGCTGGAACGCGGCGGCTATCGTCTGTCGCCGCTTCCCGAATCCTTTGCTCCGGCGTTGCAGGAATACGACTGGCCCGGCAATATCCGGGAGCTGGACGCGCTGCTGCAACGCTATGCGCTCCTGCTGGGGACCCGGGAACACGATTTCGCCCTGTGGATGCAGATTCTTCAGGAACTGCGCATGCGGCAACAGGAGCTGATGCCCCGGGACGCGGCGGACGCAGGCGCGAACGCGTCCGGGGAAGGGACGCTGCGGGAGCGCATGGAGCGGGTGGAGGCCGCCATCCTGCGGGAAACGCTGCGCCGTTTCGGCGGAAGCCGCAAGAAGGTCGCTACGGCGCTGGACCTCAGTCTCAATACCCTGTGGCGCAAGATGCGGCAGCATCATCTTGTCTGAGAATCTTCCGTCCCCCCGAATCTTCTTCATGAGAGCATGAGCGTTTCACCTTTGAAAAAGGTGAAACGCTCTAATATTTCTACTTGTTTCAAATAAGAGGATGTCCGGCATACATCTTGCTGCACCAGTTTTCTCCAAAGGATACAGGCCAAAGCAAGGTAAAGTAGCCCCATAAAATTGACGAGGTAACAACAGTAGCGAGTGCGCAAGCTCCGAAAACCCTTCAACCAGGCGAATGTCCGCTCTACTACCCAGCGGCGGGCAGGAGTCCTCCAGCGGTCCCGAACTTCTTCCCCCCGGCTGCGGATTGCTCCTCAAATCCGTTTACGTAGACTTCTTCGCTGACTCGCGGGTAGTCATAGCCCTTGTCCAGACAGAGATGGCGTACGGCAGAGCCCAGAAACCAGCCGCCCATTTCCCGGGAGTTCTTCAGCGTCGCTTCTATCAGGCGGCTGTCATGAACATTGGCACCTGTGACTGTCACTCCCAGAGGAATACCCTGACCATCCACATGGAGATGTATCTTGCCGCCGCTTCGGCCCCTGTCCGTCGGGTTGCGTCCAAGGCCCTCAGTCGCTGATTTTTTGAGAGCGCGTCGGGGCTTGCAGCAAGGTGCCGTCCATAGCCTGCCATTGGGCGTCGACGCCGACCTTTTCCCCATATTCAGCAAGAAGGATGCGAAAAATCTCCGCCATGATGCCAGCTTTGTTCCATCGCTGGAAGTGCTCGTGGACAGTGCTTTTTGATCCATAGCAGACGGGAAGCATGGCCCATTGGCATCCTGTCCGGCATTTGTAGAGGATTCCTGCCAGAACCGTGCGCTGCGCAAGCGGTTTGCTGCCGCCGCTTCTTTTTCGTTTGACCGGGGCAAGGAGAGGCTCGATACGTTCCCACAGCTCATCAGGCACATCACGAAAATCTGTTTGTTTCATGGGACGAGATTACCACACCTTTTAAAATCAAAAAACATGCCGGACTTCCTCTAAATAGAGAACGTAAGCTGCAATATGTTGATGAACATACTGAAAAGCATGGCGTACAGGCAGACTTTTTTGCATATGGCTAAAAAATCACTCATGCAGTGCCCCTTCGGAAGAAAAGCCCCATCCTCGCAAAAAACACAGCGTTCCAGTGGGAACAGCCAGGGAGAGCCATTATGACGGACAACGCGGCATGACGGAGGAATCCGTTGCGCATATCCTCATAAATACCCTTTTCCCCTCTTCTGTGCCAGTTCATTAAATTCTGTAATATTTTTAGCCAGCTACTCTGAAAGGTGGACGGGATTGCCATCGTGAAAGAGGTAATTCGGGACTTCCCAACTGCCCTGCAGGGAGCCGCAGGGCTGACGCACCAAAAAAATCTGATAGTATCAAGGCATGAAAAACACGCAA
>OGDF01006894.1_pt1 | contig 10980 bp, 13 predicted proteins | sample 1570141 | NCBI WGS metagenome assembly OGDF01 (sample SAMEA4370581, study PRJEB24528) | human gut metagenome | reverse complement strand
CATAGATACCGTAAGGGATTTTATTCTTTATTTAAAACTTTGCAACAGAACCGTATACTGATATAGGGTTATCCTCAAAAAAATAAAATAGTAATTATTATCTAGCGTTAAGCCGAATGTTTACACAACAAAAAACTACAAAGAATACAAGGATATCCTTATAACTTTATAGTCTTTTTTCAAAATTTAGTTTAGTTTAAACATTAATGTCTTTTTAGCCATTTTTCAATTTGATCTATTGTCCATCCTTGTCCAATAAATTGCATGATTTGTTTGTAGAATTTTTTGATTAGTGGCCACCCAAACTTTGTCACTAGTTTTGCGATTGCTCCCATATACTAACACATCCTTATTTTAAATATGTTTTTTAATCCACTCAATGATTTTGTTAATTGCCCATCCTTCTCCAATAAACTGCATAATTTGTTTGTAATACTTTTTAACAATAGGCCACCCAAACTTTGCTACTAATTTTGCGATTGCTCCCATAATATAACTCCTCCAATCATTTTTTTGTTCATAATAATTGTATATCACACAAAAACAAAAAAAATATTTGACAAAATATATATTTATGCATAGAAGATGTATTGTTGCAAATACTAGCTTTCCACAATTAAATTTTTTTCTCTTAGAAGAAAAATTTTTTAAAATAAGTAAAAATTTTAACATTTAATATTAGTTGACATTAAAATATTTGATGAAATGTAACTATATCAAGCCTATATTATATAAAATCATTCTACTATTTTGATTCTTTCTTTTGTTTAAGAGCTTCTACAAATATGATTTATCCAAATATCAATATTTTTTAACGGTTATGAGTCCAAAAGAAGCTTTTATTAGTCAAAAATAAACTCAGTTATTTTGTATGATATAGTCAATTTAGCAGGAATTTTTTTATTTATACTTTAATGTCGTTTGATGTAATGGTATAGGGTGTCTTAAAAACAGAAAGGAAGGGAGACTGTAGGGGGTCTATTATAGGAGGTAAAAATGGAAAATTATTTCTCTAATTTTAGTTTAGAAGATCAAAATTTTATGATTGATTTTTTATTATCTGAAGGTAATATATCAAGAATGTGTAAAAAAGGATATTCATATTCAAAAGTAAAAAAGAAACTACAATGTATTAATGAAAAAATAGGAAAAGATAGATATACAGAGGATGCATTAAAAGTGTATTTAGATATTCTTGTTTCTGAAGATATTTTATTTCCAGAGATCGCTAGCTTGATTTATAAAAAGCATAAGGAGGCGTTATAGATGAGTGTAGAAGTAATTGTATTATTAGGGCTATTGGCAGTACAAACATGGTTAATGCCTAAATTAAATAATAAGCATTTATTGTTTTTAATTCCCGGTATTTTTGTTGCATTAAGTTTATATGTTTTTAGAGAAAAACTAAGTTTATTAATAGTTATGGGGTTGATGTTAGGATTCTTTATTTATTATATGGCAGGATTAAGTCAGTGGGACAGAATAAAGAACGAGAAGCAAAATAAGCATTTAAAAGAGAAATTTTTCAATGAAAAATGAATTTGAATTTATGATGCATCATAATTATTTATTATTTTCAATAGTTAAAAATGTAATCGGGTCAATCTTAGTTATAGGCATTGCAGGTTTGATCCAAATTTTTGTGAATCAAAAATTTTTTTTGATTGTCTTGCTCTTAGTTGTTACCTTGATCCCTTTTGATATCTTTTACGAGTATATGTATGTAAAGAAATATTCAATTAAAATAGATTATAAGAATATATACATTTTTGAAGGATTTATTATAAGAAAGATAACTGTAATTCCAAAAGTTAAAGTATATACAGTGATTGAGACTGACTATATGTTTTTTAAAAAATATTGGAAAAAAGTTGAGCTAAAAACAATTGTAAAGGATTATAAGTTGCTAGGAGTAAATTTACATGATGTTAGAAAAATAAAAGAAGAGGTTATTAGATGAAAAAGTTAAATAAATGTATTTTTTTAATAAATACTATTTCTATAGCTAGAAGTTTAATTATATCTATTCCGTTTTCTATTTTTCTAATAAATAAAAACTTAACTTTTCTTTTTTTTATGTATCTTCTTTACCTTGTATATGTAATATTCCAAAAAATAACCGAGTATTTTAGTGTTAGATATGGATTTTTTGAAACTTACTTTATTTTAGAAAAAGGTATTTTTAATAAAAGCATTTTAAAAATAGATAAACAAGACTTAAAGTATGTCGACAGTATTGAATTTACTCAGTCGTTTTTATATAAAGCTTTAAATAAATATAAAGTCATTTTGAATTTAAAAGAAGAAGAAGATAAAAAAATAGTTATTAGATGTATAAATAAAACTGAAAAATGGATCTTTAATTCTTTTTTTGAAGTAGGTGTAACGGACAAAGAAGAGGAGAAGATTGATTTAATATTTAAACCTATGAAAAAAGACATAGTAATAATGTCTTTTTTTTCAGCAAATATAATTTTTGTCGTCTTATCTTCATTGGATTTTATAGATAACTTTAGTTATCTGAATATTTCCTATAAAGATGTAACAATGAATACCTATTTAATAGTTGCGTTAACACTTGGTGCGTTCATTATAATTATTTTAGTGCAGATATTAAGATATGGCAATTATTCAGTGGAAAGCACTAACAAGTATTTGTATAAAAAAAATGGAATATTGGATTATAGTAGTAAAGAACTTGATATTGATAACATTAATACCATGATTATGTACCAGAATGTATTTATGCGATATTTGAAAATATTTAACATATACTGTTTGACTACCAAAAATGATAGTTCTAAAAATGAATTTAAAAATATGCTGTTCCCATATATTAAATACGATATTTTTAAAAATATAATTCAAGAAAATTTACAACTAAAAAAATTCGAGACTATATTGGAGAAACAATCTTCTAAGTATAGTCTTTGTTTCTTGTGCCTCAATATCTTATATATATTTTTTTTCTTAGGGATTGTATATTTTGGGTACTTACATGGTTATAGGTACTACATTTTTTTACTGTTAGTCACTATATGTAAGAAATATTCTGATAGTTTTTTTATTTCTATTCAAGTTAAAGAAAAACGAGGTGTGTGCTTAGTTATTCCTGGCATATTTTTTAATCGAAAAGTATTGATTTTATCAAATGGAATAGAAACTATTAAGTATTCTAATATATGTATGTTTAAAAAGTACAAACTTATACTAAACTCCAATAATTTACCTTCAAAAAAATATGTATTACGTGGGATCACTAAGACACAAGTATTGAATGTTTTTAGTGAGTTAAGTATTGAAGAAAAAAATGTAAATAACAGCCATTCAGTAGGAGGATAGCATGGAAAACTACAACGTAAAAATTAAAAAAATAAAGAGATGGAATTTTATAGCATTAATATTATGTGCTGTTGAAATAGTATTATCTATTTTTGATCTACCAGTATCACTTAATCCAGATAAAGCTGCTTATCAAAAATTAGGTGACGAGGGAATTAAAATTTTTAATCAATTAAATAGTGCGCCAATTAAAATATTTACACTTTTGAATTTGTTGATGGCTATTGCTTTTTTTATAATGTTTTTTTATGCTAATAAAAATTTAAAGAATAAAAAGATTATAAAAAAATATCCTTACTTTTTAAATCTAGTATGGACCGTTATTGTCGTTTTATTTACTGTATTAACCACTAACAACCTAGATAGTAATACAGGCGTTTCTTCGTTTAACCTAGGTATGCTATTATTTACGATATTTTTTATATTTTTGTTAAAGATACCGGTCGTAATGGTCTTAATTGGTATTTTTAAACTAGATCTAGGAGAAGAGAATGACTAAAAAAATGACTAAACGACAACAAATTTATTTGAGTATTATGGGTGGAGTAATCAGCTTTTTATTAATTGGGGGTGCTGTTATTTACAAATTGAGTAACCCTATTGTGGAAGAAGATTCTTATAAACTAGTTAAAGTAAAAAAGAGTGAACCCTTAGTTTTAAAAGGGATTGTTCAACCCAAAAATACTAGTTACTTAAATTTAGATCAGACGCTCGGCAAAATCAGTGCTATTTCCGTTAAAAATGGTCAAGAGATCAATGAAAATGACGTAATTGCTACTTATCAAAATACAACTATTGAGGATCAAGCGGAAGAACAAACGCAATCGCTAGAAAAGTTGAATTTGGCTGTTACAAATGCTCAAATAAATCTTGAAAATGCAACACAAAAACAACAAGAATTAGAAACTCGCTTAACTGCTGCTAAAAATGAACATGCTGCAATTACAAATAAAAAAATAGATGAAGAAATGAAAAAAGCGGAGAAAGCTGAAGCTGAGAATAAAATAGAAGCTGCACAACAAGCCTTAGATGCACAAAAAGATGCAGTCTCACAAGCAAAACAGGTACTAGATGAAGCGAATGTTGATCTATCAAGTGTAAATAATACTATTGAACAAACAAAAAAGAAAATTACAAATACGGTAACCGCACCAATTAAAGGAATTGTCTATATTAACGATAAAGGCAAGACAGACGCAACAGTACCGTATGCAACTATTGTTAGTCCAGATAAAGTTATAAAAGGAACCGTTACGGAATATGACTATAATAAAGTAAAAGTAGGGCAAGTAGTAAATATTAATCTACTCAATGAAGAAAAATCAATAGAAGGAACAATCACTGATGTTAATGCATTACCTGAAGATATGGAAGTAAGTACACAAACTAATATATCCTCAGATAAAAATAATACAGTTTCCACCTTCACGTTCATGGTCAGCCCTAAAGAACCTATTCATTATGGTTATAACGTCCAAATAAATGTGCCAACGAATCATTTAGAATTAGCTAAAAAGAATACGATTAAAGAAAACAATGAAGTATTTGTTTTTATTTATAGAGATAGAAAAGCTATTAAACAAAAAGTAGAAGTAAAGGAAGAAAATGGAAAATACTTAGTAAAGACAGGGCTTAAAGAGAATGATTCAATCATCGAAACTCCTGGTGTACGCTTGAAAGATGGACAAGAAGTGACGGTGAAACAATGATTGAGCTTAATAACGTAAATAAATATTATACCAACGAAGAGGAATCTCTTCATGTATTAAAAGATATTCATTTATCCGTCAAAAAGGGGGAAATGATTGCTATTATGGGTCCTTCAGGATCTGGAAAGTCAACATTAATTAATCTTTTAGGCTTTATTGATCGTAAATTTGAAGGAGAATACTTGTTTGAAGGTAAATCTCTGTTTAATACAACAGATGATATTCTATCTAGAATAAGAAATCAGACAGTAGGCTTTATTTTCCAAAATTTTAGTTTAATTGAGAGTAATACAGTCTATGAAAATGTAGAATTACCGCTTCTTTATAATGGAATCTCTCCCTTTCAAACCAAAGAAAAAGTATTTTCAGTATTGGAAAGAGTTGGCTTAAGAGGAAAAGAATATAAATATCCAAAGCAGTTATCAGGAGGTCAACAGCAGCGAGTTGCTATCGCTAGAGCACTTATTAACAAACCAAAATTTATTATAGCAGATGAGCCTACAGGAGCTTTAGATACGAATACATCAGAGGCAATTATGCAGCTGTTTGCTACTTTAAATAAAGAAGATGACGTGACTCTTATTATGGTTACGCACAACCCTGAAGTCGTTCCTTATTGTCACCGACTAATTAAGATTAGAGATGGTGCCATTATTGAAGATAAGGAGTTGGTACAATGAACGTCTATGTAAATTTTCGTTCAGCTTGGCAAGCGATTAAAAATAATCGTAAGCGTAGTATATTAACTATGATAGGGATCATAATAGGAATCTCTTCTGTTATAACAATTTTAGCTATTGGAAGGGGTTTTGAGAAGGACACTATAAAAAATCTTACTAAGAGCGATTCTAAAAACGTAGAAATTCAACTAAATTTTACACCTAATGATACTTCTTTGTATGATACAAATACAGATTTTTTTCAAGACGCAGATTTATCTATAATAGGAAATGTAGAAGGGGTTAAAAAAGTTGACTATTCTAAAATAGACGAAGAGCAAATCTACAAAGATTTGATAATTAAGGGAAAAAAAACAAACAAACAAATCAAACTTATAGGTTCTGAAGGTGAAAAAGTTTCTATAGGACGAAATTTAACAAGTCAAGATAGTGAATTGTCAAATAAAGTCGCAGCGATTGATTCAGTTACTGCCAAAGAGCTATTTGATACATCTGAGCAAGCATTAGGTAAAGGAATTGAAATCGAGCAAGAATTATTTAGGATTGTGGGCGTTTTTCCAGGAGAAGAACAAGATAATTTGTTTTCCTTATCAAATATAAACATTGAAATTCCAAAAGCTACGTATCACTATTATTTTAAGTCTGAAAAGGATACATCGTCTCTAACGTTAACTTTAGAGGAAGGAGTTGAACCTGACAAGGTGACCTCTAAAGTGATAAACCAATTGAAAGAAAAAGGTAGTTTGAAACATTTGGGGGAATATGAAGTGTTAGATACGGCTATGTTAACGAAAGGAATTGGTCAAATCCTCAGTACGATCACTTATTTTATAACAGCTGTAGCAGGTATATCTTTATTTATCGCAGGGGTAGGTGTAATGAACATGATGTATATATCTGTATCTGAACGAACAAAAGAGATCGGTATAAGAAGAGCCCTAGGAGCTACTCGAAAATCGATTATGCTGCAGTTCCTTTTAGAAGGTTTGATTTTAACTCTTTCAGGAGGGTTAATTGGCTATTTATTAGGAATGGCTCTTGCTTATAGTGTTGGTTCTTTGATAAAGGTAAACGTGTCACTTGATCTATTTACTATTTTACTAGCGGTTGGGGTATCTTCGGTTATTGGACTGGTCTTTTCTGTAATGCCCGCTTCAGAGGCTGCAAAAAAAGATTTAATTGATATTCTTAGATAAAATCAGAATGACAAGAATATTTACGTTCTAGATTCTAAAATAAAACACAAAGAGACCAACCAGGCACCCTATTGTTTCTTTGTAGTATAGAGATATTCTTTGGCTTGTAAGAGATCAACAGAGTTAGGTGACCGGAGTTCGAAATAAAGGAAATTTTTGATTGTATAGGAGAATTCTTTATCCCTAATATTTAGGATTTTGAGTATAACTTATATAGACAAAAACTAATGATGGAGGAAATAGTATGAGAATATTTTGTAAGTGTCTACTGATAAGTTATTCTCAAATGTTGTAAGGATTTTATTCATTTGTTAATATTAAGGAACGGAACTCCAAAAAAGTCCGTACTCTAATTTGCAGTCTCTCACTCTTTTAGAGTGAGAGTTTTTATTAGATTTTCAAATTAATTAATAAAATGGTAGAATAAGTTGATCATACAATTCGAGGGAGGGGTAGGATCGGTTATATTTACTGATTTTTTAATCAAATCATCAATATCTATTTTGTTTCGATAACGTTTTCTTTATCAAGGTTTTGAATAGTAGCATCTTCATTTTTTTCTATCGTTTGTTCTTTGATGATTTCTTTCATTTTATGAGAAAAACTCAAGAAAAGAATTCCTACCACGACAGAAAATCCACCTGATAAAAAATCTCCACTTGCTATGATTCCACCAAATAAACCTATAAATACAAGAAAAGCGCCTATTGAAAATAATAATATTCGTACAATATTTTCATTTTTCATCCCCATCTCTGATATAATAATATACACAGTCTCTGAAATGAGAACCCTAGCCGCAGCTCCAACTGCGAATGGGGTATTTTTTATAGGTCAAAACTTACTTTTACCGCTTTACCCAAAATTCTTGCTGGATTATTTTCATCAATGATATAAGGATGATAATCATTATTATCGGGCATTAGCATTACAACATCATTAACATGTTTAACTCTTTTGAGAGTCGCTTCAGAGTCGCCGTTTACTATAACTGGTGCAATTTCTCCATCTTCCACAACTGGTTGTCTTCGAATCAACACGTAACTATCAGAAGGGATTGTAGGAACCATGCTATTACCTTTGATTTTTAAATAAAAGACTTCACCAGTGGGCAAGTTTTCGTCTATCTCTTCTCTATATTCTTCAATATTTTCTTCAGCTAAAATAGGATCTCCACAAGCAATTTCTCCCAAAACAGGAATCTGTCTATATTTTTTAACAGGTATTAAATTTTTCGGTATCTCGCCATACCGCGGATCAATCGTAGACTTCAATACGCCAAAATAATCTGCTATGTCGTTAAAGGCAGCGCGCGTTAATGCTGGATTCACTAGCAAAGAAGCCGCTAAAGCTGCTGATGTGCATTTTCAAACGTTGTCCAAATATGAAAAAGATAGTTCTGATATTCCATTTTCTCTTTTAAATGAGCTGTCTAATCTGTATCAGGTTCCTATTAACAATATTTTTTTGGGCAAAGAGTACGCTTTAATCCGTATCATAAATAATAAAAGAAATGAGGTAATGAATTGAACGAAGTTTCAAAGGACGTTCTGGCAATCGAAGCCCACGAAAAAGCAAAGTCTTAGTCTGATACGCTTAACACTTCTTTACTATTGTTTAAACAAAATTATCCTAATTATTTCTAATTGATTCTATAAGCACTTTACTTAGCGATACATAAAAATTGTGATACAATTCAGTTATAGTTTTAAAGGATATTATGGTCACTAAGTTACACATATAAATTTTTATGGAGGTGTGGTAATATGGCAAATTTCTACGGAAATGATCCTTTTTTCAACAATGATATGGATGATGTTTTCAATCAATTATTTCGGCGCATGGATAATCAAAATTCGGGGCGTGCACGGTATTTAGTTAATGGACAATCGTTGACACCGGATGAGTTTGCTCAATACCGAGCAACTGGTAAGCTACCCCAAAATAATAAAACAATAGAAGTATCTAAAGATGGTCAACAGGCTGTTAAAAAAGGAGGGATTTTAGAAAAGTTAGGGACTAATTTGACGGAACAGGCTCGTGATGGATTACTAGATCCAGTGATTGGACGTGAGAAAGAGATTCAAGAAACTGCAGAAATTTTGAGTCGTAGAACGAAAAATAATGCAATCTTAGTTGGTGATGCCGGTGTAGGTAAAACTGCAGTCGTCGAAGGTCTGGCACAAGCAATTGTGGCTGGTAAAGTTCCAGAAACGATTCAAGATAAAGAAATCTATTCGATTGATTTATCGTCTTTGGAAGCGGGAACTCAATATCGCGGTTCTTTTGAAGAAAATATTAAACAGCTGGTAGAGGAAGTTAAAGCAGCTGGTAATATTATTCTATTCTTCGATGAAATTCATCAGATTCTCGGCACGGGTGCCACTGGTGGTGAAGATGGTGGCAAAGGATTGGCTGATATCATTAAACCTGCTTTGTCACGTGGCGAGCTGAGTGTAATCGGGGCTACGACTCAAGATGAATATCGCAATACTATTTTGAAAAATGCGGCTTTGGCACGGCGATTCAATGATGTTGTGATTAATGAACCGACGGCCGCTGACACTTTACGTATATTACAAGGTGTTAAAGAGCTGTACGAAAAACATCATCATGTTGTATTACCAGATGATGTTTTGAAGGCGGCTGTGGATTATTCAATCCAATATATACCACAACGCACTTTGCCAGATAAAGCTATCGATTTGATCGACATGACTGCGGCTCATTTAGCGGCTAAAAATTCGCAAACTGATGTTGAGACATTGGATCAACGCCTTAAAAAATTAGAGGCAGCTAAGGAGGCCGCCATTAAAGCGGAGGACTTTACAAAAGCCGCTGATATCAAGAAGTCGATCGAGGAAACCAAGCAAAAGATTAAAGAAACGGATCAAAAAGAAAAAATCACTGCCACGATTGATGATGTGGCACAATCGGTTGAACGTTTAACTGGTATACCAGTTTCTGATATGGGCGCTAATGATATTGAGCGCTTGAAAAATCTTGATAAGCGTCTGAAAAGTAAGGTAATCGGTCAAGATGAAGCGGTTGAAATGGTAGCAAAAGCAATTCGGCGTAACCGTGCGGGCTTTTCAGAGGGTGATCAGCCGATTGGAAGTTTTCTGTTTGTGGGCCCAACTGGCGTAGGAAAGACTGAATTAGCTAAGCAATTAGCCTTAGATATGTTTGGAAATGAAAATGCGATTGTTCGGCTAGATATGAGTGAATATGCTGATCGTACAGCTGTGTCGAAATTAATTGGTACCTCGGCTGGATACGTAGGCTATGAAGATAATGCTAATACTCTAACTGAACGGGTTCGGCGTAATCCATATTCCATTGTATTATTAGATGAAATTGAAAAGGCTCATCCACAAGTATTAACGTTACTGTTACAAGTGATGGATGATGGGCGCTTAACGGATGGACAAGGCAATGTCATTAATTTCAAAAATACGATTATTATTGCTACTTCTAATGCTGGCTTTGGTAATGAAGCATTAAGTGGTGACAAGCAACGAGATCAGTCATTAATGGATAAGTTAGCACCATTTTTCCGCCCAGAATTTCTGAACCGTTTTAATGGAATCGTGGAATTTTCACATCTGACTAAGCAAGACTTAAGTCAAATTGTCGATTTGATGTTGGCGGATGTACAAAAAACTTTAGCCAAAAAATCCATCAAACTTGAGGTAACTAAAGCGGCTAAAGATTGGCTGATGGAACAAGGCTATGATGAAGCAATGGGTGCGCGGCCATTACGGCGAGTAATTGAACGACAAATTCGTGATAAGGTAACGGATTTCTACCTTGACCACTTAGATGTCAAAAACTTGAAGGCTGATTTAGTGGATGATGAGATTGTGATATCGGCAGCTTAGCTTAAATCAGTGTTCATAAATAACTTTATATAAGAGGAGATTTATTGGGAAGGAGATTGCTTGATAGATCTCCTTTTTTCGTTGATTTTCACCATTTGATATTAATCTATTGAGTAATATGGGTAGCGTCAAGAATCTTGTGTAAATGAAATGCCTCCGTACATATAATATG
>OGDF01006887.1_pt1 | contig 10989 bp, 14 predicted proteins | sample 1570141 | NCBI WGS metagenome assembly OGDF01 (sample SAMEA4370581, study PRJEB24528) | human gut metagenome | reverse complement strand
CCGAGAACAACGTCATCGAGTTCATCCCCGTCGAGGGAGCCAATCACCCGTTCCAGAACCCCAACCACATGGCACTCGCCATCCACAAGATCATCGAGTTCTTCCACGAAGACTGAACTGCCCGCTAGAAGTCATACAAGTGGTTTCTCCCCCAGCCGTTCGAGCAGCAGATTCGCATCAATGACATTAAGATGATGCTCTAAGGCATACCAGATGATACTATCAAAGGAGTTGCGGGCGTAAAGTGCCTCACAGCCTGCATAGTACAGCAGATGCTGTGCTTCCTTGACTGTCAATCCCATTGCCAAGGCCAACAGCAGGACCTTGCTGCGCGCCGGATGCTTCTTGTGCCCGTCAAAGATATGATAACCGTACGTCGGCTCCATCCCCGTCCGGCGGATTACATCGGCTTTCTTGAGCTGTTTCTCCTCGAGCAATCCCTGCAAGAACACTGCCAGCGACATATCCCGAAGCTCATGCCGGTTCTCCTCCAGATAATGCTCGACCGCCTTCGCCTTCTCAATCTCATGTTCCAGTTCCTCGGTATCTTTTTTTATCATCACAATCTCCCCTTGCAGAAGTGAATTTTTCTCTCTATACTCAAAACTATAGAGGATTTACAGAGAATCGGCAAGGGGGGTGACATCGATGGCAATGGAAAAGACAGAGGAAGCAGGAAAGCGGGCCAGTCAGCTCGTTGCAGACTACTTAGCGAGCCGTTACCATACGCTGCGCATCATCAAGGAATCCCCGCATGGCACGATTTCTCTCGTCGAAGATACGATGGCAGACCAATCGCACGGCAGGCCCATCTTTGTCAAGAAGAGCCTCCAAGCCATGGGGCTTCCCTACAAAGAACTGCAGGACATCGGTTGCGAGGTCTTCCCCAAGGTATTCTACACGGCAGAACTGCCGCCTGCCGGCACGACCATTGTCATCGAAGAATTCATTGCCGGAGAACCGCTGTCCAACCGGCTCGAGCAGAAGCATTACCTGACGCCTCAAGAGGCCACTCGCCTGATCGCGACATCAAGCCATCGAACATCATGGAGCCGCCCGGCGCGAGCTCAAGCGGCCTCTACCGGCTCATCGACTTCGATGCCGCGCGGACCGTAAAAGAAGGACACGAAGAAGACACGCGGCTGCTCGGCACAAAAGGCTATGCGCCGCCGGAGCAGTATGGCAGCGCCCAGACCGATGCGCGCAGTGATTTATACGCACTCGGCGTCACCGTCCGCGAACTTCTGGGCCCCGGCTACCACGGTCCGCTGCGCCCCATCCTTGCAAAATGCACGGAACAGGACCCCGCTCGCCGCTACCAGAGCGCCGCCAAGCTCGCCCGCGCCGTGCGCCACGCGAAGCTCTTTTACTATGGCAGGCGCGCACTCATCCTGGCAGGCATCGCATTCTGCTCTCTTGCCGCCATCCTGCTCTGGCATCGCTTCCGCTATCCCGAACAGCCTCTGCCCGGTCATGACGAACTGAAAAATTTCAGCCATGAGGTAAAAAAAGCCGTCAAGAACAAAGAGCAGTCTCTCAAAAATAGCGTCGAACAGGCAAAAAAACAGCTCGATCCACCTGCAAAACTGCCGGCTTCATCCGCACCAGCAAAAGACAGCACGGCTACAGCCCCACAAGCAGCACCCACATCCCAAGCTGCGCCAACTGCAACAAGATCTGCCACCACAGGCGAAGAGGCCCCAGCTCCCAACCGCGTGCGCGTCCGCCTCTACTGCAACGGCGACCGCCTCAACGCCTGGATGGACCAATGGGACACCCCTATCTCAAATGGTGGTGCCATGCAGATTGTCCCCGCCGCCGTCTGGCAGAGCGGCTCACTGTCCGCCTACAGTATCACAGCCAAGATAACGAATGAAAGCGACGAGATCTTTGCCTCCCCCATCCTTACCGTCTCCGACGGCAGCAATCAGGAGACTACCACCGCCGGTGCCATTGTCCCCGGCGCCACAGCCGAGCTCACCATCCCGCTCGGCAGCTTCCCCACACGCGGCGGCGGCACCCATCTCACCGTCACCACCACTGGCATGGGGCCACAGGTCATCTCCACCCCGACCTTCGCACTTGACTTCCGCGCAAAATGATACCGTTCCAGTAAGACAAAATGTCCCCGCAGGACAACAAATCCTGCGGGGACATTTGTATAATGAAAAAAGGAGTCAATGTCTGTCTGTCGGTGCTTCGCCTGCAACAGTCGGACTCTTTGGAGCAGCCGCCGTATTCTTCACACGCGGGCGGCTGCTTTCAGTCGACGATACATCATTGCTCTCACGTGCATATACTGCATCAAGCGTGATGTCTACGATATCCTTTCCTTCGTCGCTCAGATTCAGGTACTTGCGGAGATGACTGCTCGTCCGCGCATCCGCTTCGCGCAGCTTCTCCGCCAGTGCATCCTCCTCCCCGAGGATGTAATCCGTCGAGACATGATAGAGCTGAGCGAGTTCGCGCAACTTTCGCGACGGCGCGCTCGCGCCACTCTCGTACTTGTTGTAAGCCGTCCTCGTGATGCCGAGAATCCTCGCGACCTCCGTCTGCGATAGTCCTTCCCGCTTGCGCAGCGCACGCAGCCGTTGAGCCGTCAGGTTCATCCTGCCCCCTCCTTTCCTACCATATAGTATAGGTAGAAAATCAAAGGCACAAAAGATGTGAGTTATTTTAACAAATTAAGCAGGATTTATCCAAAAAATGTAGAAATAGTGAATTATAATCACCAAGAGCGCTTCTTTAGTGTAAAATACTCTGACTTTTTTCTAATCTTCTGCGTCGATGTAAAAAATCGCTAGAGCTATAGAAAGGGATGATGTTATCCAACACAATAATCGTGCAAATCATTTTGCTTTATTATGTAGTAAGGGAGTACGATAACCATGGGAATGAAAAAATGTGAAGAATGCGGCCAAGAATATTCTGACAGAGCCGAAAAGTGTCCTCGCTGTGGCGCACCGAACAATACTGGATCGAACAAAAAGGGAAAGTTCAAGATAGGCTGTCTGGCAGCAGTCGGTATTTTCGTTGCCATTGCCCTGATTGCTAGCTGTTCAAGCAGCAGTAATAAAAATACGTCTTCTTCAAGTTCATCCACTTCGTCCTCTAGCGCTTCTTCTAAGAGCAGTGGACAAAAAGAAGTCATATATGAAGATGCTAATATAGAGGATATGGTCCATTTGCTCAACGAAAATGCCCTATCTGCCAGCGATACCTATAAAGGAAAAGATTTAAAGATTATCGGGGGGAAAATAGTAGATATTGATAGCGACGGAAAATATATCGCTATTCGTGGAAAAACTCGTTCTCGTAGCATAGGTAGTCCAGTTCTTCTTGGCCTAAAGGGTGATGATATAAAAGAGCAAGTTAAGTCTCTAAAGTTAGGAGATCAAGTAACAGCTTGGTGCCATATCACAAACGTCGGTGAAACAACAGGTTATCGTGCCACGTTGAAAAAAATTGAAGCAGCAAAGTGAGGAATGCCTTATGTCCATGATCAATTGCCCTGATTGCGGAAATCAATATTCAGATAAAGCAGACAGCTGTCCGAAATGTGGCTGTCCTAACCCGTATGCAAAGAAAAAAACGGCCGTCTGGTCATCCGGACGTCTTATCATTGGTATTCTTTCCATGGTCCTACCTATCGGCATAACCTTTCAGTCCTGCTTTGCCGGTCTCGGGAATGCCCTCGCAAACAACCATGCCACAAGCGGTACACAAGGTGTGCTGCTGTCAGCGTTCATGTTCATCGGAGGTCTGATTGCCTCCGTCACCAGGAACTCCGGGTCAAGAATCGTCACCATACTTCCTGCATTGTTTTACTGGTTTGGTGCGCTGATGACTCTCGAAAGTGGAGCAACCTACGGTGACCTACCCATTTGGGGCGGTTTTAGCTTCGTTTTCGGTCTTGTCTACATCGTAGCCGGAATCAAAACCAAAAAGAATAAATAACACACTTCAACTAGGCTTCATGATTCTATGTTCAAGCCATGGAATTATGAAGCCTATTGTTTACACAAGATTCGTACTTACTAAACTGCATAAAATATTCCTTCTTTCTCTAAAATCCAGAAGGATTTCTTGACTAAGATATAGAAAATTTAAGTATTATCACCATTTCAGTTAATTACTCTCTAACAGGAGGAATACCATGAATCAGGATATGAAAGATGTAAAATTCACCATGCTCACAAAGGAGTTAATCGACTATCTCGGAGGGCGCCCTAACATTATTGTAGCAGATGGGGCAGGAGAATCGAATAATTCTTTGATAAAAAGCGTAGTAGAAGAAGCACTGGGAGTTCCCGGTGGCGATTATTCTTATTCTAACCATCTATATCGCAGAGTATCGTTCTGGTGTGAAGATATAAAAGAGTGTAGAGAAGATTTAACACCGCTGTCAGACTTACTAAAAAAAGGCGGGCACCGCTGGAGTAATGTATTTTGGAATCTCTTCCTTCTTTCTATTGACGATAACATCTATAACAATGAAGCTGAAAATGTCGCAGACTTGGCGGCCATCTACCATTTTACGCCGGAGATGATGGAAGACTGGTGCAATGCGGTCAACTATGTGCTCTCAGGCAAGAGGCTGAGTGAAAACTGCGATCTCATCTGCAAGACAGAGGCTGGAAAGATATTTTTCTTGCATCAAAAAAATTCCAAAAAAAATTCCCAAAAAACTCCCAAAAAAACTCCCCAAAATTTGTATACACCGTTCCTTTTTTCAGGCAATTAATTCTAAATGCAAAATAAAAATAAGGTGATTTTATGGCAAGAAAAATAAAAGCCCCTCTGAAGATGGGTGATGGCACTTCTGTCCGCACGATAGAAGAACTTCGCGAGCATTTCGATATGGAAAGCATCATCGCCTATTTCTTGGACGGACGCCTTGAAAGATGGCTTGACGATCACTACGAAAAGGCGGCCGCTGCAGCTATCCATGCATTACAGGAGACAGAAGACAACCTTCCCGCAAAGCTCTGCGCCATCCTATCGATTGAGCTGTCCTCAAATGAAGATATCGACATCGCCGCAATCGTCAAGACAATAGCAAAAAAAAAGCGCCTGCGTACGATGACGCAAGATGAGACCATCTTCGCGCATGCAAGGCAGACAGCCTTTACACAGGACGACCTGCAAGAACTCCTCACAGCGGGTGAGACAACCATCTATCTTTGCGGCAAGAGCTTCTCGATATCAGCAGGCCATGACAATATGACGTATATCGGCATCCTTGGCACACCAATCACAGATATTGGCACTGCCTCTGCCGCCGATTTGCAGACGCATCATATCGTATTCCAAAACACGCAGATAAAGTCAAAAGCTGCTTCTCCCCTTCTCCCTAATCTGCCCAACCACAAGAAGGTGCTGAACTATAGCGGCACGTCCTTCCTACACGCACTGTCTTCTTCTCCTTTAGACACAGCGCAAGCAAGAGAACTTTTCAAGTGTCTAACAGCAAAGTTACAGCTAGTCGCCTTCGATGTCGATGCCAGCAGCAGGCCCTTGCTCAATATCATCCATACCAAACACCAAAATTTTGATGTCGATGCTTCCAGCAGGCCACTGCTCGATGTCATCAAATCACACCATAACGGCTGAGTGCTCATTCGAGTACATTGCTCATAACTCGGCAGGTATTTACCTAGGGCGATGAACAAGCGTCTAGAACGCTGTGAACTGCTGTTTATATTGACAAAGGATATTTATTATGGAAACACTGATTGAACGCATCAAACAATATATGGATGCTGGCTTTCCGATTCTCTATCTCAAAACTTTCAATACAGAAAAGTGTCGGCAGATCATTGACCAAGTAGCCGATCGACGTATTTTGACGTGGAATGTTGAGGGACTCTTTGATTCAAAAGAAGGCATTGTGTCCGAGGTAACAGGAAGAGATCTGGAGTTGCAATTGGAAAACTGGCTGCATGATTTTGCTGTACTGAATCAAAAGATTCTGGTATTAGAGAATCCAGATTTTTATTTTTCGAAGGATTATCCGAATCACAGAATCTTTGCCTTGAAGCTGAAGAAGTTAGCCGAAAAGATTTTACGTGGTGAATTAGATTGCACCATCATTATTCTATCTTCTCAGCTGCCGATTCCCATTGAGTTAGAACACTACATCACACTCCTGACTATGGATGCACTTTCGACGGATGAAATCGAGTCAATCATCACGGAGTTCTGCCAGGAGCAAGCGGTTCCATCACCTCTGCCAAAGGTTCTGCGCACCTTAGCAGAGGCTTTTCGCGGATTGCCAGAATATGAGATCCAGTCCATCCTGGCTTTAGCGCTGTCGAATGATGGAGACATCGACTTGTCGGACCTGCATCTGATTGCCGAACAGAAGGCACAGATGATTCAAAAGTCCGGCATCCTCGAGATGGTTTCGGTAAAAGAATCGATTGATGATATCGGCGGCTTAGAAAATCTGAAAAAATGGCTGAAACAGAAAGCCAAGATTGTCAAAAATTTTGATGAAGCCAAACAATACGGCGTCGATCTGCCGAAGGGTGTGCTGATTGCCGGTCTGCCAGGTTGCGGAAAGTCGTTGAACGCCAAGGTTGCTGCAACGTTGTTTGGCGTTCCGCTCATTCGCATGGATATGGGCCGCTTGATGGGGAAATACGTCGGCGAGTCGGAGCAGAATATGCGCCGTGCGATTGCTTTAGCCGAAGCGATTTCGCCATGCATCCTTTGGATTGATGAAATCGAGAAAGCCCTTGCTGGCATCGGCAACGGTGGCGGAAGCGGAGAAGTCACCACTCGCCTGTTCGGCTACTTCTTGACTTGGCTGCAGGAAAAACAGAATCTGACATTCGTTGTCGCTACGGCAAACCAAATCAATCGCATGCCAGCAGAGCTCTTGCGAAAAGGACGTTTTGACGAGATCTTTTATGTCGATCTGCCCAATGAAGAAGAACGCCGCAAGATTTTTGAAATCCATGTGAAGAAGCGTCGTCCGCAGGATCTGAACAACATCGACTTCTCTCAACTAGCACGCAGGTCAAATGGCTATAGCGGTGCAGATATTGAAGGTGTGGTCAAGATGGCCATCGAAGAAGGATTTGTCCAGGATAAGCCTCATATCAGCACAGAGGGAATCCTGACAGTTCTCAACGATACGCCATCCTTGAAGACGACAATGTCCAAAGCAATTGACGAATTGACAAAATTCTACAAAGAAAATAAATTCCGCAATGCATCTCGTTAAGGGTGACTATCATGGATGAAACAAGCAAAATATCACGGTACCAATTTTTTCTCAATGGAGAAGATAAACCATCTACAGACTTTACCGAAGAAAATTTCCATCAACTTGCGGATGTCCTCAGAGATTTCTATGACTCCTATGCAAAAAAAGGCAGCAATGTATCCGATACAGACTGGCTGACGCAAAAACTCCAAAAAGAATTGCCTGATTATACGCCTGAACAGATTCATGAATTTGTTCAGGGCATCGGTGAAGGTGTCTCTACTTTTGAAAAGAACCTTTCCTCCATTACAGAAAGCGCAAAACTGGGAAAAGACTCCGATGTATGGTTTGCAGACCAGCTGGAAAAGCTGCCTGTCCATCAGGATATCAATCAGTATGGCAACTATCTTACGAATATCGAGCATCATTTTGAAACTGCGAATATCGCCATGATGGATACGATACGCAATCAGGATGGAACCATCAATATGAATCCGAACTTGGATGGATTTATCGCTGAGCAAAAAATCGTCAATTCATTCAATAATCAGGCTGTTTTGCAAAACTCCCGTTATCGAGCAACCGTGTTAAAACCGGAAGGGACAACGTACGGAAAGAACTCCGTAGATATCGGAATAAAGGACATCACCGGCGATGGGCACTTGGTACGCCGCTATCAGGTGAAGTTTGGCGCAGATGCAAAACACACTGCCAGTTATCTGGAGCATGGAGATTACCGCGGTCAACGTTCGCTAGTACCGAAAGGGCAGGCTGAAAAAGTTCGGACGCTGGTTTCCAAGGGGAAACAAGTAACGGAGATCATTGAAAGCCCCGACGGAAAAGTGAAATCGGAGCCAATCAGCAAGGAAGAAGTTCAAGAATTGCGCGATCGCGTACAGAATGGTCGCCAGATGCCGAAAGAAGGCTGGAACAGCTATAACACGCGGGAACTTGCCGTGCATATCGGTCAGCATGCTATACTGGCGGGAATTCAAAGTGCAGCCATGGGAGCTGGACAGTCCTTCTTGTGATATTGCGAAAGACGCTATCCGCTCTGGCGCGCCAAAAGGCATACAGATGGCAACCAGCGCTGCCATCAAGGTAGCTGCAGCACGCGGATACGTTCAGCCATTGGCAGCCTTAAACACGATGTCCAAAGCAGAAGGCATCATCTTTGGTCAAATCGGTGCTTATGCAATGAATATCGCAACTAGTATGTTTCAGGCAGCGATGGCGGACATGTCCCTTTCAGAAGCACTGAATCATATCATTAAAAGCACAGTCGCCATGAGGTATGGCTTACTTGGTGCTGAAGTTGGCGGGGCAATAGGTGCGGCAGCACTATCCTTCATCCCTGTTGTAGGAACAGCCGTCGGCTATCTTGTCGGCAGTGCCATCGGCCGCGTTGCTGGCTCCGGCATCGGAAAAGCCATCTGCAACGGCATAAAGAAAGTCGCCCATGCGGCAAAAAAAGTCGTCAGTACCGTCTATCATGCCGTTGTTAATTTTGTAGATACCGTCACGGATGTTTTCCGTAACGTTGTTGGTGGTATAACGAGATTCTTTAGCTCCCTATTCGATTAAATTCGGATGACTGCAGAAATCATCCAATCTTTCTTGCTCATGCAACGGAGCTTTTTTGATGCACATCTGAGTGAGTGCTAACCAAACGGTGGTCTATCAAGCAGGCAGATCATACACCGGCTGATTTAGCGCTTACGAAGAAATAACTCAAACTTCGCACACCTGAAACCCCTATGAGCTAAGAATAAATCAGCAGCTTAGCAACTGCGAAGTTTGAGTAAAAATTAAAAGATAGATTCAGATGTAGAACCTATAACCTGGAGTCTGCGTGAATGGAGGGATATTTTATGAGTCTCGAAAAAAGACCTGCAAAACTCATATTAGCCGGTACCTGTGGTGTTAAGATGGAAACCGCTGTCGGTGCTGCTGCCATCGAGACGGCTGGTGCCGTAGGTGCCACTGCTATGACTGTACCCGGCGTTGGAGCTGCTGTCGGTGCTGCAGGAGCAGCTGCTGGTGCCATCGGAGGTGTAGCTACTTCAGCTGTAAGTGCCGGCGCGGCACTCGCTACCTCTGCTGCTGCCGGTACCGTTGCAGCCGGTGCAGTAGCAGCCGCCGGGGCCGCTGCCGTCGCTGCGGCTCCCGTATTGGCTGTCGGTGTCGTCGTCGGCGGCGTTCTGGATTTAATTTTCGGTGATTGAGTGCAGCGTATTCTGTCGAAAAAGGAGACTACAATGGCGAAAAAAAAGAAATTTGCCCTGATCATGAAGGATGACATCGAAGTACGCGATGTCGACGGGCTGCTGGAAAACTACGACGAAGATACCATCTTGCAGTATTATCGCGATGGCAGTCTTGTCACCTGGCTACGCGATCGCTATGAAGACGAGCTGGCAGATGAAGTCGAGGCTTTGGATGCAGATGAAGACGATGCTGACCTAAAAGAGCAACTTGCCTTGGTGTTTGGTGTCAAACAGGACACCGAGCGCTTGGAGCACCTTCGTCAATTTACAGAAGATGAAGAACTGCTCGCAAAAGTCAATCAGGTCGCGTTCGATCAAGAGGACCTTGCCGACCTGCTCGATGAGGGAATCGATGAAATCTATCTCTGTCCGGGCACCTACACCATTCCCCTGCGAGCCAAGAACAAGACCTACATCGGTATTGGCGACCATATCACGGCCACAATCCGCAGCAAGAAGGTCGTCGATTTCGACAGCCTCGGCATCAAGTTCTTTGGCGAAATCTATTATGACGAAGCATATTCATCCATCGTTGAAAGAGCTTCAGAACATGCAGACATGACAGCGCCAACAGCACCAATGGAAGCATCTGAAATTCCCGAGGTTGCCAATGAACCTACGGAAGATGCCGATTCACGCCGTGATTACAGTCACACTACGAATGCATTATTGCGCGCTGCCAGCGAAGAGTTAAACAATGTGCAAATCATGACAATCAGCCCATTGTTCCTTGCCGCAAAAGAAGAATTATCTGATGTGAAGATTCGCATTTGAGAGAGAGGGAATCATCATGGTAAAACAATCGAATTTCAAGATTGAAAAAATAAAATCTATGGCTGTAGGGTTACAATCTTATCTGTGGCCTTGTAAAGATGATAGCGATGGGAAAATAGATTTATATCATGTGCCTTGTGTGCCATTTTGTCCTAATTGGATAGAAGCGTACACAGATAATATATACATCAAGGCTTTACAGAGTACAATTTTTCTCAATAGCAATATCGATGATGACGGTGAAACCATCATAAATCGTACTGCACTTGCTATTTCTTATATCCATAATGTTGCGGGATTTGATTGCAACTGTGAATCACCTTTTTCAGCATCGACAGACCCCATACAGAACGAATTCATGGGTCCCCTAATGAGTATAGGCCTAGCGGGCTCCTCTGACCTTATCAAACATACAGTTAATGACGAAGACATGGGCAGTCTTGATACTATGTTCTGGATGTTCATGATGGCAGCCCTCGACGAACGCATCTACAATGATCAGCTCGAGTACATCACGGATTTAGCGGAGATGTTAGAGTTCAACGAACCTATGGTTCGTGACTGGTGCAAAGCTGCCGTCTATGTTGTCGGTGGTGGTCATTTACAAAATTTAAAGAATAAAAAGAATAATCCCCTGGGGTTGACTACCCCTGAGGGACGAGAATTCTTTTTGCACATGTGGGGCGAATTGTCAAGCTAAGTGCAACACCTTTGAGAAATAGACCTCATATGGTG
>OGDF01006885.1_pt1 | contig 10990 bp, 14 predicted proteins | sample 1570141 | NCBI WGS metagenome assembly OGDF01 (sample SAMEA4370581, study PRJEB24528) | human gut metagenome | reverse complement strand
AGGCATTAAGTTAAATTTAATGATCTAGTAGCAACATTTTTCATAAACTTAGCGATTTTTTATATTGTTTATACATATTTTCTTCAGGATCTCCATATTTTTCAGGATGAAATTTATGTTCCTTTAATAAATCTAAAATACTTTTGTTCACATCATCATCTATAGAACCTGCTGCTAGCTGGGCAGTTTTCGCATTAGGATCAAGAGAATAAGTATTTGTACCAGAAATCTCTTTGTCAGGTGCATCACTTGCTTCACTTTTACTGCGATAATCAACTATAGTCTTTAATCCCATGTTTTTAAGAAAAGTAACATCCCTCTCTGAAATATTTGAAAGTTGATCCGATCTATACAACAATCCCCACTTCACTCTTCTTCCTTCTATTGTTTCATATCCCCCACAATCTCTGAAATTATCTGTTCTATCAAGATTAACTAGTCTTGTAGAAAAAACATAATTCTTACCTTCTTTTGGACAAATCAAGAAAAATAAACGATGATTTAAATCTGGATTTTTAATAATCATTTGTCTTTCTGTCATACTAAACAAAAATCTTTTTCCTTGCTTTGAATTCGATGACTCATATCCATAATAAACGTCTATCTTACAGTCATATTCAGAATTATTAGTAAAAACCAAATACTCTCCATCAACAACTACAGTCATTTCTTCCATAATGTCCTCCATTTTATCAGTTGTACATACATGCCTGACACACGTATCTTATTATGTGCGTACAGGCACGTCAATAGAGAAAAAAAGATTAGACCTTTTCATCTAATCTTATAATTCAGATCTTCTTGCGAAGCTGATCTTTAATCCTAATTTTTTTTCAATATATTCATAGAGTGAGTTTTCTGCATCCTGATAGCTTAATCCTTCTACAATACTTTTATTAAGATAATCTTCATCAAGAATAATCTTTTCTCCCTCTATTTGTCTTATTCTTTTGACATGATATACAAGACCATCTTTTACATAGAGTGCTTTTTGTATCTCTTCATCAGGCTTTTCTTCACTAAAAAGTGTCACTATCGTTTTGACTTCACCATGAAGAGTCTTCTTTAGTTCTTTAAAGCTGGTCACTCCTGATACTGGAAATGCGATACGATTAATATCTAATACAACAGACCCTTTTCCTTTATTCTTCTGAATATAACCATCATTCAACAAGAGATTCAAAGCCTTTCGTACTGTATCTCTAGATGCATCATAAATCTTCATAAGTTCATTTTCACTTGGCAAAAGTGTATGAGCCTTAATCTCTCCCTGCTTGATTTTCTCAAGCAGATCCTGATATATTTTCTGATATTTAGTCATAACATAACCTACTAGTATACATACAAGTAAGTAATTAATTAATCAACATATGTACGTACAAGCAAAAAGACTTCCGAAGAAGTCTTAATCTGGATATACTAAATGTTCTTCTGTGATATTCTTAAGAGTGTTATCTAAGAATCTTTTCGCAACAATCTTAGTAAGAGGTAAGTTCATATCTAAATAGTTACCACAATCTCTTGCTGCAGCACCTGGAACGTCTCCTTCAAAGTCTGCCATGAAAGCAAACATTTCAGTGACTAAGTCTACAACATCCTTAGATTCTAGATCTCCTGCAAGAATCATATAGAATCCTGTACGACATCCCATAGGACCAAAGTAAATGACTTTTTCAGCCCATTCCTTATGGTTTCTTAAGAAAGTGGCACCTAAGTGTTCCATTGTATGGATTTCAGCTGTATTAATAACAGGTTCTCTGTTAGGCGCTGTCATACGTATATCAAAAGTAGTAATGACTTCTTCCCCTACCTTATCCTTTCTAGATACATAAATACCTGGTAATAAAGTTAAATGATTCACTGTAAAGCTTGCGATTTTGTTCATGTTAGTTCTTTTCCTTTCTATCTCCAATTATTATATACAATATTAACAGTTGAACTCACTTTTGCAAGCCTTTTAATCTCAATATATCAATTCTCTTATCAAGCGCCTTTCTAGCTTCAGAAATACTCATTGTAGGTTGTCCACTTAATCTTTCTTCTTCATCTTCCAATACACTTGTACGCAAGTCTAATAATTGTTTATCTCTTTCTAATTCATCTTGCCCAACAAACATCTTATAATCATCTTTTCTATTTCTTATTCTTTCTTTTCTTACGATAATTCTCTATTGTCCCAAAGTGATCAAAGATATCTTCCATCATCATTTCATATACATCATGCGTAATTTCACAATCATTCACTGCACGATGTGCATGAGAATAATCAATATGATAATGATCTGCAAGATCCTTGAGTCTATAGCGTTTCAAATCTTCATGTAATAGTTTTCTTGCAATCTTCAATGTATCGATATAATCATTTTGAAAGAGGACTCCATAATCTCTTAGAAGTGCATCATAGATGAAACGAATATCAAAGCGGACATTATGACCAATGATCACATCATTCCCAATGAACTTAATATACTCTCTAAGGACATCTTTTTCTCCTCTTGCATCATGTAACATACGATTAGAAATGCCAGTGAGATTCTCAATAAAATCACTTATATAGATAGTCTTATCCTTATCTAGTAAGTCTACAGGTAATTGATCTCTTAATGGGTTAATGAGTTCACTAAAGCGTGCCACTTCTTTATGATTGACATACTTAATAGCTGCAACTTCGATAAGTCTTTCCGTTTCAGGATTTAACCCTGTTGCTTCTATGTCTACCACAATATAAGTATCTGGATATTCTATTTTACTCTTACCTATTTCTCTCATAAAACCTCCAAAAAAGCCACATGAAGTGGCTTTTATTTCTTAGGATGTGGTCCTGCTTTTCTAATATTTTCTGGCATATGTGGATACTTAGTATTGAAGTTTGCTTCAAACATCATAGCAAGTTCATTGGCCATATCTTCATAAGCTTCCTTATTAGCCCATGTATCCTTAGGGTTTAATACATATTCTGGGACTCCAGGACATGATTGAGGGACATGAAGATTAAAGCGTGAATCATAATAATAGATGACATTATCTAATGATCCATTGACTGCTGCAGTGACCATAGCACGTGTATATGATAGTTTCATACGTGAACCAATACCATAAGGTCCACCATTCCATCCAGTGTTCACTAAATAAACCTTAGTACCATAGGCTTCTAGACGTGAACCAAGTAACTGTGCATAGATACCTGGATCTAAAGGCATGAATGGTTCTCCAAATAACGTAGAGAATGTAGGCTGTGGTTCACTGATACCTCTTTCTGTACCTGCAACTTTAGATGTAAATCCAGTAACGAATTGATACATAGCCGCATCATGATCAAGTCTAGAGATTGGTGGTAATACACCAAAGGCATCTGCAGTTAAGAAAATAACGACTTTAGGTACTCCACCTACTCCTGGAATCTGAGCATTTTGAATATATTCAATAGGATAACCGACACGTGTATTCTCTGTAAGAGTACCATCATCATAATCTGGCTGTCTAGTCTTTGCATCTACAACTACGTTTTCTAGTTCTGAACCAAAACGGATAGCACGATAGATATCAGGTTCTCCTGTAGGAGATAAGTTAATTGTCTTTGCATAACATCCACCTTCAAAGTTGAAGATACCTTCTTCACTCCATCCATGTTCATCATCCCCAATCAACATTCTATTGGGGTCTGTAGAAAGTGTTGTTTTACCTGTACCAGATAAACCAAAGAAGATAGCTGTTTCTCCAGTATCTGGATCCATATTAGCTGAGCAATGCATAGGGAGAATATTTTCCTGCAAAGGCATGCAATAGTTCATGATTGTGAAAACTGATTTCTTGATTTCTCCTGAATATTGTGAACCTACAATAATAACTGTACGTTCTGTAAAGTTAATAATAATAGCTGCTTCCGAATTAGTATGATCTACTTCAGAAACGCAATGGAATCCTGGCGCAACGAGAATTGTATAATCTGTCAAACCAAAATTATCTAATTCTTCTTTTGTAGGCCTAATCAATAATTGATGGATAAATAGGTTCTGACATGCAAGTTCATTGATGACAGTGAATTTACGACGATATTTCTTATCAGCTCCTGCAAAGCCTTTAAAGACGAATAATTCCTTGTCACTCATATATTCAAGTACTTTTTCTTTTAATGCATTGTAGTGTTCTACACTCATGGCTACATTGACATCACCCCAGGCAATCTGTTCATGTACCTCTGGTGTATCTACAATAAATTTATCATGTGGTGAACGACCAGTATATTTTCCTGTTTTTACAACTAATGCACCCTGGTCAGTTAATAATCCTTCTTTACGCTTTAAAGCATATTCTACTAATTTAGCAGGACATAAATTATAATGTGCTTTTCCTGTATAGTTTTTAATTCCTGCATATTCGAGTGTCTTTTCCATAAAGTAACCCCTTTCATTTTGTCTGTATAACACATTATAGCATAAAATTAAATTTTTAACATACTCTATTTCCTAACAGTTATTGTCATTTGCATAAATTCTATATTTATTTTTTTGAAATGTTTGAAATTTTTTCCAAAATTAGGGGTTTAATGTATAATAAAGATACACAATCTTAACACAAACGTAATCTTTTTTTGCTTTAAGTTTAGAAATGCTTGCTTATAATAAATTTCAGGAGGTCTTTTTATGCCAGCAGGTTATACACATTATATTTTTGGTGAACAGGTTTTAGATCAACTTGATGAAAACATCAAGAAAAGGATCATGCCCTACATTGATTTGTATCATATTGGGATTCATGGTCCAGATATTCTTTTTTATTATGATGTCTATAAAAAGAATCCAGTTAAATCATTAGGCTTTGGAATGCATCAGCTTCCTGCCAACTCTTTCTTTAAACATGCAAAAGAGCTTATTAAACAGGATGCAACAGATGCAACACTCGCTTATGCAATTGGATTTATTACTCACTTTACACTGGATAGTTCTTTACATCCTGAAATAGGTGTATTAGAGAATACATTATCTATGACCCACAGCTTACTAGAATCTGAATTAGATAGAGAATTACTTGTAAGAGTTGGAAGAGATCCTTTGACTGCCAATTTAACAACACATATTCATCCTGATTATACTATTGCGTTGGTCATTGCACCATTCTTTGATCTAAAGGCTGAAGAAGTAGATAAAGCATTACATGATCTACTATTTATCTTAAAATGGCTTGTTGCTCCTACTAAATTGAAGAGAAACTTTGTCTTAAGTGTAATGAAGTTAGGTGGTATGTATGAAGAATATAAAGGATTACTTATTAACTATGAAAAAGATGAACATGCTGCCAATGATATCAATCATTTAATAGAAATGAAAGATGAAGCAGTGCCTTTAGCCGTATCACTCATTAATGAGTATGTTGACCATCTTGATGATGATTACTTAAATGAAAGGTTTAATAGAAACTATGAATAAACTAACTAAACTAGAAAAATACTGGATCCTGTATGATGTCGGTAATAGCGCCTTTGTCCTACTTATTGCTACTATCATCCCGATTTACTTTAACTACCTTGCGTCTCTCGCAAAGATCAGTGAAGTCAACTATTTAGCTTATTGGGGTTATGCATCTTCTTTCACAACTCTTATTGTTGCTATTATTGGACCAGTGCTTGGTTCTATTGTGGATACAAAGGGGTATAAGAAACCAATCTTTACTATTAGTATGATTATAGGTGTAATGGGCTTAGCCTGCTTTTCAGTTCCTAAGTCTTGGATTATATTCTTAGGTGTATTCGTTATTGCGAAGATTGGTTATAATGCAAGTCTGATTTTCTATGATTCTATGCTTCTAGATATTACAGATGACAAGCGTATGGACTATGTTTCATCTCAAGGATATGCATGGGGTTATATTGGAAGCTGTATACCTTTTGTAGTCAGCTTAGTGTTTGTCTTATTCTATGAAAAGATGGGTATTCCATTTAACGGTGCTATGACAATCGCCTTCTTAATCAATGCATTATGGTGGTTGGGCATGACATTACCACTCTTAAAGAACTATAAACAGGTAAATTTCGTAGAGAAACAAGAACATCCTATTCGTGATAGTTTTAAACGTTTAGGACATACTCTTTCTACTTTAAATGAAGATAAGAAAGTATTCTTCTATTTGATTTCTTTCTTCTTCTATATCGATGGTGTTTATACAATTATTGAAATGGCCACTGCCTATGGCAGTGCCCTTGGGCTTAATACAAATGGATTATTAATTGCCTTATTAGTGACTCAGATTGTTGCTTTCCCATTTGCGCTGATTTTTGGATATTTATCTAAAAAATACCCTACAGATAAACTTATTAAAGTATGTATTATTGCCTATACTGGTATTGCCTTATTTGCGATTCAGTTAGATAAACAATGGGAATTCTGGATCTTAGCTATTTTTGTAGGTATGTTCCAGGGAGCTATCCAGGCACTATCTCGTTCTTATTTTGCGAAAATTATTCCACCTCAGAAATCAGGTGAATATTTTGGTTTATTTGATATCTGTGGTAAGGGGGCATCCTTCATGGGTACAACTCTTGTAGGGCTCATTTCACAGCTTACAGGACATATAAACTATGGCGTGGCAATGATTTCAGTAATGTTTGTGATTGGATTCTACTTCTTCCAGAAAGCGGCTAAACTATAAAATAAATGAGCTGTAACATATGCGTTACAGCTCATTTTTTAGTCTATTCTTTCAAATACCATTGTAGCTTGAATCTTATCTCCTCCAAGGAATCCTTTTGATCCAGAAGATGAAGTAGAAATAGTATGTAATTTGTATCCTTTTTCAGCCTGCTTATTGATTTCAGCCTGTAGATTCGTCAAGCTCTTTGTACCAGAGCCAGTACCTAGAAACTTTTCAGTAAGTATCACCTGCAATACAACATACTTATCTCTATTATCATGTGAAGCTTTACCTGCTACATCATCCCACATAAGAATGCCTCCCTTCTATATCTCTATTATAGTAGAAGTCATTCTTTTATGCTTTGAGTTAGGCTTTGACAATACCTTATTAGAGGTGTTTATTTAATATTTTAATATTATTTAGCTTTAAAGAATCAAGTAAATAATCATAATTATCCGATAAAGCATCTATCTTAATCAATTTCTTACCTGTTTGATCATATAAGATCATTGCGTCTTTCTTATTAATAACTACCTGTCCAATACCAGTGATACATAATACCTTCTTAACATGAAATACTCTATGTATCTCTATTAGAGACTCATTAACTGATACACCCCATATAGATGCCCAGGCCACGCCATATAAACCAATAGCCCCAAAGATAGAAGAAACATACAGATGTCCCATCTCTACTGTTTCATTGCCTTGCAGATAGAAATAACTAAATACAAGAAACATAACCATTCCTAGAATGAACTGTGACATACAGGCATACTTCAACACTGCTAGCGCTTTACTCTATAATGTGTAGTACTTATGTCCTCATCAATTGTTTTACTAGAAAAATGAGATATCGCTTCACCGATAACACCTAACACAATCGCAATAATTATGTATCTAATTATAGTTTCTATCATATCTGTTCACCTCTTATACATAAATTATATTGTATCAATTAATATACTACAAGACACAAAAGAATCCCCTAGGATCTCCTAGAGGATACTTATTAACCCCAGACTTCTTCTGCGATTTCTTTTACAAGCTTTAATTTAGCCCATTGTTCTTCTTCTGTTAGTTTATTACCAATCTCGCATGATGAAAAACCACATTGTGGACTCAAAGATAAACGTTCAAGAGGAATATACTTGCTTGCTTCCTTAATTCTCTGAATTACTTTTTCTTTATCTTCTAATTCTGGACGTTTAGTAGTGATTAATCCTAAGACAACCTTCTTATCACCAGATACTTTTGCAAGAGGCTTGAATCCTCCTGATCTTTCATCATCATATTCTAAGTAGTATGCATTCACATTTTCTTCACCAAATAATAAATCAGCCACACCATCATAAGCACCCCAACTAAAAAAAGTAGAATGATAATTACCATGACATACATGTGTATTGATTTCTAAGTCCTTTGGACTTGCTGCAACAACTTCATTGTTAAGTTTTAATAATCTCTTTTTATAATCTTCTAATGCATCACCAGTACGTCCTGTAAGCCACGTGCAAGCTGTGGATTGACCATACCACCCCAGACGCAATCATCAAACTGCAATACTCGACATCCTGCATCATAGATTTCATGGACAAACTCAATATAATCCTTAACTACATCAAAGGCAAAAGCCTCTTCATTTTCATAAATGCTTAATGTATTTCTAAGTAACTGTGCTCCCGTAAAGTAAGCATAGAACTGTCCTGGTGAAGGAATAGTCTGTTTGGCTAATGTATTTTCATCTTCAAACTGTTTTACAAATTTGAAATAATCTATGAAAGGATGATGATCACAGCTGATCTTTCCTGTGACATAAGTATCATCAATCATTGCTGCTTCACCATTAAATGTTGTATTACCTTCTATTGTCTTTTTGTGTTCTACACCATTAAATCCCCACATAAAATCTAAATGCCATGTAGAACGTCTAAATTCTCCATCGGTGATTGTACGATAACCTAATTCTTTAATCTTAGTAATAAGTTCTGCAATACATTCATCTTCTACCTTTTTTTAATTATTCTAGATTAATTGTATTATTCTCAAAATCTCTTCTCGCCTTCTTAAGTCTTTCAGGTATTAAGAAACTACCTACATAATCATATGTATTCATTTTAACTGTCTCCTTTTTTCGTGAGTTCATTGTATCAGAGATATTCTGCAAGTAGAAATACGTATAAATGTATGTTCGTTATAGATTGAGGCTGTGGATACGATACATCAGCAATGTACTCGTATTCAAAAATAGAAAACATATTATAAGTGTTATAATCCCTTTTATACCTAGAGTATGCATAGAACTCACTAAAGGCATCATACGAACAATTGAATAGGCGACATTAAATTCTATTAATATGCATGTAGATTGTTTTCTAAATATATACTGTAATATAATCAAAACAATCATTAATGGTAATGAGGTTTTAATAACAGATAAGATTATTTCTTTATACATAGTAATCACTCCCTGTTTATTATTATGACTACTAATTTTAAGAGAATTATGTGATTTATAACAGAAATGTAAATTGTATTGATTATTCCATTATAAAACCGATTATAAGGTTTTCTCATTGAAGAAATGAATTATATTTTATACACTTTTTTAAACTTTTTTCTTAAAGACCCTTGCAATTATCTAAAATCCATAGTATATTATACGAGTGCCACGAAGCAACGGTTCCATAGCCAAGTTGGTAAGGCAGAAGACTGCAACTCTTCGATCATCGGTTCAAGTCCGGTTGGAACCTCCATACGTGTGCCCTGGTGGCGAAACTGGTAGACGCACAGGACTTAAAATCCTGCGGACTTCAAACTCCGTGCCGGTTCGATTCCGGCCCAGGGCACCATCTTTATAAACGGGAAGTAGCACAGCTTGGTAGTGCACCTGGTTTGGGACCAGGGGGTCGCAGGTTCAAATCCTGTCTTCCCGACCATTTATTTGGGGCCTTAGCTCAGCTGGGAGAGCGCCTGCTTTGCACGCAGGAGGTCAGGAGTTCGATCCTCCTAGGCTCCACCATTTTTATTGGTCTGGTAGTTCAGTTGGTTTAGAATGCCGCCCTGTCACGGCGGAGGTCGCGGGTTCGAGCCCCGTCCAGACCGCCATTTTGGTTCCGTAGCTCAGTCGGTAGAGCAGAGGACTGAAAATCCTCGTGTCGCTGGTTCGATTCCGGCCGGAACCACCATTAGAATGATGCAGGTTTACCCAAGTCCGGCTGAAGGGATCGGTCTTGAAAACCGACAGAGGATTAACGTCCTGCGGGGGTTCGAATCCCTCAACCTGCGCCATTAATAAATATAACTCAGGATTCTTTCCTGAGTTTTTTTGTGCATATTTCAAAGACTATATTTTAGAGGTTCTTATTAGACAAGATAAGTATTTTAGTTATCAAACTATCGATGCTTATCCTTTTTAATTACTCCCCTATTCTTTGAGACAAAGAAAAAAAGCTATCAATTGATAGCTTCTTAGAAAATGTTGAAATATAATAGACAGGCACAGATACTTGCACAAATTGGAGCAAGTACTGGTACCCATGCATAATCCCACTGAGAAGTTCCCTTGTTCTTAATTGGTAAGATTGCATGTAAGATTCTTGGACCTAAGTCACGAGCTGGGTTTAAAGCTGGACCTGTAGGGCCACCAAATGAAGCAACTAATGCCATAACTAATAAACCAACACCAATGAAACCAGCACCCTGATTACCATGTTCAAAAATTGGTGAATGAGTAATAGATAATGCACAGAAGAATAAGATGAATGATCCGAAGAATTCGTTTAAGAAACCATTTAACTTATTTTTTGTTGCATCAGTAGTTGAGAATGTACCTAAGATTGCTTCAGGATTTTCTGTTGAGTCATAATGAGGCTTGAAGCAAAGATAAACAATGAACTGACCTATGATAGCACCAGCGAACTGTACTAAGATGTAAGGTAATACTTCAGCTAATGGTACATCACCTACAACAGCAAGACCAATAGTGAATGCTGGGTTGATATGGTTACCAGAAATTTTACCAATCATAAGAGCTGGAATCATAACGGCCATACCATAACCGATTGCAATGACGATCCATCCACTGTGGTTTCCCTTTGTTCCCTTTAATTCCACGTTTGCTACTGAGCCGTTACCAATCATAACCATGATTGCAGTTCCAAGGAACTCAGCAATTAGACGAGTAGTTAATGAAAATGTCATAATTGTCCCCCTATTTAATATTTAATTGTGTTTAATGACATTTGGATTATAAAACCTGTATTTCAATGTGTCAACATGTTTATAAAATGTTAATGCTTACAATCTGATTCCAACGTGATAATGTCTCAATGTATCCAAGTTGATAATGTCCCAATTG
>OGDF01006878.1_pt1 | contig 10995 bp, 8 predicted proteins | sample 1570141 | NCBI WGS metagenome assembly OGDF01 (sample SAMEA4370581, study PRJEB24528) | human gut metagenome | reverse complement strand
ACAGCTGGGTCAGCAGCACGCTGGCGGCGCAGTTGGGGATCAGGCCCACCAGCGCAGCCACTACCGGCTGGAAGAAGCCCATGCTGCCCAGAAGGTCTGCAAACACATCTTCGCCCACGCCTTCCACGATCAGGCCGAACACCAGACTGAACGCAAAAATGAACACAAAGATCTCCAGCGTATGGCGCAGGGCCGCTTTCCAGATGGGGGCGGGCTTACCCTCTTCGTCGCTGTGCTCCTCGTGACAGTCCACCTCATCGGCATGACCGGTGTAGCCACCGCGCAGCGATTTGGGCAGCACGCCGCGCAGCACAAAATCCAGCACAAAGCCCACCACAATGGCGTATACCACCTTGATGACCATGAGCACAGCCAGCTTATCCCAGTAGGCCGGCATGGATACCAGCAGCGGGATGGCTTCGTCGCTGGTGGCAAGGTAGACGGCCATCAGGGTGCCCAGCGTGATGACGCGGGAGGAGTAGAAGTTGGACGCAATGGCCGAAAAGCCACACTGCGGCACACAGCCCAGCACCGCGCCCGGAATCGCGCCCCAGCGCCCGCCGCCTGCCAGCAGTGCTTCAATGCGCTCACCGTGGCGGGTCTCGATATACTCGATCAGAAGATAAGCCAAAAACAGGAAGGGCAGCATCTTGGCGGTATCCACCAGAGATTCGCCCAGAACATCCAGAAACAGTTCCATATACGCTCCTAAAAACGACCGTTCGTCGCTTCATTTTAGTAAATTGCAAATTGGTTGCATTTTTGAACAGGGATGATTATACACGATATTCTCTCCAATTGCAATACCAAAATGCAAATTAGTTGCAAATTTATATTATAGAACGCTGCAGCGCGTAAAAAGCACGATCTTAAATGGTCTCCGCTGATGCTCTGACCATTTTCAGCGGAATTATTATTTTATTTCGCAATTCTGGAAAATCTGCGGATTTTCCAGAATTGCCTTTTCACGGGAGGAGTCATAACCGAAAGCGGAAGCTGCCGCGCTGGTTTTCTGCGGAAACATTCGCGCGGCGGAGTTAACGTTCTGCCCGCAAGCACAAGCCTTTCCTCCACGACCCCCGCCCATGAAAATGGGGTCCAGAAACGCCCGCAGGCGTTTCTGGACCCCAAAATCAAAAATATAATTTCCTTAGCTTATGCGCAAAGCAACGCGGAGCGCATTTCAAATCGTCCCACACAGCAGGAGTCTGCCTTTTGTTTTACCCCTTCATCGGCACAAAGCCCACAAGGTCTTTTACCACCTCGCCGCCGATGATCAGGCCGGCCACCGAGGGCACAAAGGCATTGGAGCCCGGCACCGAACGGCGCTGGGTGCACTTGCGCTGGGTGCCCGGAGGGCAGATGCAGTGATTCTTGCAGCTGATGGCGTCATCCTCGATGGGGGTCATGGCAGGCTCCTTGGAGTAGACCACCTTCAGGTGCTTGATCTTGCGCTTGCGGCACTCGGTGCGCATCACCTTGGCCAGCGGGCAGACCGAGGTCTTGTAGATGTCGGTCACCTCAAAGCGGGTGGGGTCCATCTTGTTGCCTGCGCCCATGGAGCAGATGATGGGGGTGCCCGCCTCCTTGCACTTCATCACCAGCGCCAGCTTGCCGGTAACGGTGTCAATGGCATCCACCACATAGTCGTACTGGGTAAAGTCGAACTGGTCCTGTGTTTCCGGGCCAAAGAAGCACCGGTGGGTGGTCACCCTGATGTCCGGGTCAATGTCGTGGATGCGCTGCGCAGCCACATCTACCTTATATTGCCCTACCGTGCTGCGGGTGGCGATGATCTGGCGGTTGAGGTTGGTCAGGCAGACCTTATCATCATCGATCAGATCCAGTGCCCCCACGCCGCTGCGCGCCAGCGCTTCCACCGTGTAGCCGCCCACGCCGCCGATGCCGAACACCGCCACGCGGGAATTGTGCAGTTTTTCCATAGCTTCCGCGCCCAGCAGCAACTGCGTGCGGGAATACTGATTTTGCATTTTGTTCTCCTTGTTACTTTTCCACTCTCGTAATGGTGCCGCCGCCCAGCACGGTGTCGCCCTGATACAGCACCACGGCCTGACCGGGCGTAGGGGCGCGCTGGGGCTGGTCAAATTCCAGCCGGAAGCCGCACTCCGCCGGGTAGACGGTGGCGGCCTGCTCCACCTGATGGTACCGGGTGCGGGCTGTGACCCGCAGCGGCCCGGTCAGCTCCGGAATGGCGATCCAGTTCACCTCGTCCGCATACACGATGCGGTCGAACAGCATCTCCTCCGGCCCTACCGTGACGGTGTTTGCCTGCATGTCCTTGCCGCAGACGTACACAGGTGCCCCCATGGCAAGGCCCAGCCCCTTGCGCTGGCCGATGGTGTACCGCACCGCGCCGTTGTGGGTGCCCACCACCCTGCCGTTTTCGTCCAGAAAATCACCTGCCGGGTAGTGTTTGCCGGTGAAGTCCTCCATAAAGCGGGCATAGTCGCCATCCGGCACGAAGCAGATGTCCTGACTGTCGTGCTTGCGGGCATTGACAAATTTGTGCTGCTCCGCGATCTCGCGCACCTCAGTCTTGTGCAGGCCGCCCAGCGGCAGACGGATATGCGCCAGCTGCTCCTGAGTGAGGTTGTAGAGCACGTAGCTCTGGTCCTTGCCCTCGTCCAGCCCCTTTTTGAGCAGGAAACGGCCGGTGGCCTCGTCCTGCTCCACCCGGGCATAGTGGCCCGTGACCACATACTCCATGCCGTGTGCCCGGGCCCAGTCCAGCAGATGGCGGAACTTCATATATTTATTGCAGTCGATGCAGGGGTTCGGCGTGCCGCCCGCCTCATACACGCGGACGAATTTTTCAATGATCTGTTCCCGGAAGTCGGCCGTGAAATCCAGCACCTCGTACGGGATATCCATGGCAAACGCCACCTCTGCCGCGTCCTCGATGTCCTTTTCCGAGCAGCAGGTGTGAAAGCCGGACTGTCCCAGCGTTTCGTTGCGGGTGAGCCGCATGGTGATGCCGGTGCAGTCATAGCCTGCCTGCTGCATGAGCCATGCCGCCACCGAGCTGTCCACGCCGCCGCTCATGGCAATGAGGGCACGCGGCTTTGAATCAGGGGTCTGTGTGGTCATAAGTTCTCCTTTGGTGCATTCAACACACTAAAACAGTAGTATAATAGTAACTCTGAAAAAAGAGCTTGTCAAGACGCAGCGAGCTGCTGCACTGCGGCCAGCAGGGCTTGCCGCTCGTTGGGATATTCTTCCCGGATCACACCGTCCAGCAGCGCTTCCAGCACTTTGCGGATGCCCGGCCCCGCCGGGACGCCTGCCGCCATCAGGTCGCGGCCATTCACAGCCAGCTGGCTGACGCGGCAGCATACGCCGTCCGCGTCCAATTGTTCGGCCAATTCGGAAAGTGCAGCAAAATCAGCCGCGTGTTCCGGCTGCAGGGCTGTGCCCAGTGCTGCCAAACGCTGCACGGTACACAAGTTATATTTGCCCAGTAGTCGGCGGGCGTAGATAGTAAAGTCGGGTGTGACGGTAGTTTCTCTGAGGACCGTCCGCTGGGGTGGGACCCTGTTGCCGAAGGCAATAGGGCGGGCGATGGAATGGCCTGCAACGGCAACGACTGCCGCCTGCGGCGGAAACAAGGAGTTGCTGTTGGGGCAGCGGCCAGCAGGATGCGAGTGCTGCTCAAAGCACGAAGCATCCGCTGGGTGCCGCAACCCGTACTCGTGTCCGAAGAGAAAGCTACCGTCACGCCTTCTGGCTTCCCGCACCAGCACCGCCGTTTCCTCAATACAGGCATTGGAGCAGCGCAGGCGCCTGAGGGTGCGGCGGGTGCCGTCCTCGCCAAGGCTCAGCAGCAGCGCCGCCAGCCGGATGGGCAGGTTTTCTGCACCCGCCGGGCAGGCATCCACCACCGGCTTTGCCGCCGCCAGTGCCTCCGATGAAAGCTCCGGCAGAATAACAAGTAGTATTTTTTTGTCAAGATATGCCGCAGGGGCGGGTGCGGTCAGCAGTTTAGCAAGCTCTTCCTCGATGCGCTCCACCGATACGCAGTCCAGATGGGCACACAGCTCCTGTGCCGCCTGCGCCGTGGGCGGGTCGATGGCAAAGCCAAACCGGGCTGCGAAGCGGTACAGCCGCAGGATGCGCAGCGCGTCCTCGGTGAACCGCTGGCGGGGCACACCCACCGCCCGTACGATGCCGCTTTGCAGGTCGGCCTGCCCGCCAAAGGGGTCCACAAGGCCCTCTTTTTCATTGTAGGCCATGGCGTTGATGGTAAAATCCCGCCGGGCCAGATCCTCCCGCACATCCGGCACAAAGTGCACCTCGTCCGGGTGGCGGCCATCTGTGTAGGTGCCTTCTGTACGGAAGGTGGTGATCTCGTAAAGGGCACCGCTCTGCTTCACCGTTACCGTGCCGTGCTGCAGGCCGGTGGGGATGCACCGCTGCGCGCCGAACAGCTCCATCACCTGCTGCGGCAGAGCACTGGTGCACAGGTCCCAGTCGTGCGGTGTAAGGCCCAGCAGACTGTCCCGCACGCAGCCGCCCACCACGTAGGCTGCATAGCCCGCCCTGTGCAGGGTGTCCAGCAGCTCTGCCGCACCCTCGTCCATCCGGATGGTCATGGCTGTGCCTCCTCGTACTGCAGGGTGATGCTTTTGCCGTCAAAGCCGCACTCCGCCGCCGGGAAGATGCTCTGTGCCTGCGCGGCATATTCCTCCGGGTCGGTGATCATGGGGGAATAATGGGTCAGCCAAAGCCGCTTTGCTCTCGCCTGCGCGGCAAGGGATGCGCTCTGCCCAAAGGTGCTGTGCCCCCACTGACGGGCCTGGTCTTCCTGCTCCGGAAGGGCATAGGTGGCATCGCATATCAGCAGGTCTGCGTCATGCGCCGCCTGCAAATAATACGGGCAGGGGGCCGTATCGCCGGAAAATACCACGCTCAACCCCTTGCGCGGTGCGCCCAGCACCTGCGCAGGCTGCACCGTTCTGCCCTCCACGGCAACGCTCTGCCCTTTCTGCAGCAGCTTCCATTGCTGCACCGGCACCCCCAGCGCCCGGGCCTGCTCCGGCGAAAATTTGCCTGCACGGGGCAGCTCCAGCCGGTAGCCAAGGCTTTTTACCCGGTGCTTTGTGGCAAACGGCACCAGCCGCGCACCGGCAGGCCAGCCCTCGCTCAGCGCATCCAGCGCCAGCGGCTGGCCCGGCATAAGCACCTGCGGCTTCACCGGATAGGGCAGCGGGCCGGTCAGTGCCCGCACCGCCGCCCAGATATCCGGCAGGCCCTCCGGACCCAGCAGCGCAAGCGGCCTTGTGCGGCCCTGCGCCCCCAGAGTCTGCAAAAGGCCCGGCAGACCAAAGATGTGGTCGCCATGGTAGTGGGTCAGGCAGATGGCATCTGCCCGCATCAGGTTCACGCCCGCACGGCGCGCTGCCGCCTGCGTGCCCTCGCCGCAGTCCCACAGCAGGCCGTGGCCGCCGCAGGCAGCAAACGCCGCCGAGAGTGCCCGGTCCGGCAGTGGCATGGTAGCCGCAGTGCCCAGCAGTGTAATGGTCAGCATAAAATCGTTCTCCCTGTACAATGTATCTCTTAAGGTTTTATTGTACCACAGCCGGGCCGGTTGCACAATCGGTGCCTGCGGCGCATAGGATGGCCCAGCACAGCAAAAAGGGGGCAGCGGGATGAGACGCAAAAAAGGGGAGCCTTTTTCCGGCAGGCCGCACAGCGGCCTTGGATGGGTGCTGCTGCTCGCCGCACTGGCCCTGTTTCTGCTGGCCGGTGCGCCCGGCTGCATGGCCCAGCGGATGGCGTGGTCTGCCCGGGGAACGATGATCTTTCTGCCCAGCGGGTTTTGAAAAAATGGGAGCATCCTGCTGCACAGAACGCTCCCATTTTTCTTTTTATTTTCCATCCGAATAGGGCAGCTGGCCGGTCAGGGTCAGCGTTTCGGCAAGCTCGTCCTCCGAGCGGAACCGCCACGCCGCCGCTCCCACGGCCACATAGCAGGCATCGGCACGACCCTCCGGTGTAACGGCAAGGATCATCGTTTCACCGTCGCCCACCGCCGTTACCATGCCATCCGCACTCACAGTTGCCACGCCCGGATTGCTGCTGAGCCATGTCATCGTTCCGTTTTTGGTGCCTGCAGCCTGCGCGGTCAGCTTCTGACTGGCTCCCACTGCCTGCAGCAGCATGGCGTTTTTGCTCATCTGCACCCGTCCGATCTCCGATGTGACCGTTACCGTGCAGCGCAGCACCTGCCCGGCTGTGGTCAGTGCGCTGATGACGGCCTTGCCGGACCCCTGCGCCTTTACGGTACCGTTTGTGCTTACCGATGCCACCGCCGGGTTGCTGCTGACCCACTGCCGCACATAGGTAAACCCGCCTTTGTTCTGTTCCAGCTTCAGCTGTTTCGTCGGGGCAGGCTCCTGCTCTGTAATGGTAAGCGTCAGATCGCTGGTGTTCAGCACCAGGCGGCTGGCTGTGCTTTTGCGCACCGTGATGGTACAGGTGGTCTTTTCGCCGCGCTCATTGCGGGCCGTGACGGCCGCAGTGCCCTCGGCATGGCCGGTCACCTTGCCAGTGCCGTCCACCGATGCCACTGCCGGATCACTGGAAGTCCAGATCAGAAAGAAGTAGTCGTTGGGTGCCTGCACATTCAGGTAGGCCACCGGGGCCGGGTCTCCTTCGGTGATATCCAGCGTCAGTTCGGCAGTGTCCAATGTCATGCCGCTGTCCGGCAGCGGCTGCTCCTGCGCAGCATAGGCCGACAAGGCCCCGGCTGCAAACAGTTCTGCGCACAGCACCACTGCACAAACACACGCTTTGAACCCCTGCTTCATGGGCTTTGCCCTCCCCGCCTGCTTTGCTGCAAGATCCTTTAAATATTCCTGTCTCCGTATTATTTTACACGCAGTGCAAAACCGGGTCAAGTTTTTTGCCCATTCTGCCGGGCAGCTGAGCCTTATTTTGTGGAGAATAATAAAATCCGCTTTTCAATTTTGTACAAAACGCCGCCGCACCCGGCAAACCGGATGCGGCGGCGCTGTTCTGCTTTTGAATTTTCAGCTTAGTAGTTGATCTTTTTCAGCTCAAAGTAGCTCTGCGGATGTGCGCACACCGGGCACTTGAGCGGTGCGGACTTGCCGATATAGGTGTAGCCGCAGTTCCGGCACTGCCATACCTGCTGCTCCTCGCGGGCAAAGACCTTGTTGTTTTTCAGGTTTTCGGCCAGCGCACGGTAGCGCTCCTCGTGCTCCTTCTCGATCTGTGCCACCATGGTGAACAGTGCTGCGATCTGAGGGAAGCCCTCTTCTTTGGCCTCCTTGGCCATGCGGGGGTACATCTCGGTCCACTCGTCGTGCTCACCGCCTGCTGCCATGTCCAGACAAGTCAGGGTATCGGGGATCGCGCCGCCGCACAGCAGCTTGAACCAGATCTTTGCGTGCTCCTTCTCATTGCTGGCGGTCTCCTCAAAGATCGCGGCCAGCTGCTCGTAGCCTTCTTTTTTTGCCATGCTGGCAAAGAAGGTGTACTTGTTGCGTGCCTGGCTCTCGCCTGCAAACGCTTCCATCAGATTTTTCTCGGTTTTGGTACCCTTCAGTTCCATGATGCTCTCCTTTCAAAAACGGATCTTCTGTCAGGATCGACCGATCCCGGCTCTATCATTCAGCCCGGCGGTAATTTTTTCGCCTGCGGCTCAGGTTCTGAACAGAGTATACCATATTTTTTGATGGAAATCAAGAATAATTCCTATTTATTCTGAGAATATTTCTCAGTTATGCTGTTTCAGTGCACACACAGCAATGCTCAGGGCGCTCCACGCTGCCTGATACATCAGCACCGTTGCCACCGAAAGCTCCCAGATGCTGCCTGCACTGGTGAGCAGCGCTGCAATGATAATGGAGAACAGCACCGAGACCATCTGTACCGTGGTGGCGCTGCTCTCGGCGTTCTGGGCCTGATCCGCAGCCTGCAGACCGCCGGTCAGGCTGGCAAACGCCTTGAGATGGATCATGCAGCAGGTGTCCTCCGGGTCTTTCGGTGCGGCCTTGATGGCGTTGCACTGCTCCTGATCCAGCACGGTGATCATGCCTTCCGGCAGGCGGTATGCTTCGGTAATGTGGTGTGCAGTCAGACTGGGGTCCTGGCATGTGACCAGCAGGCGGATGTTCTCCTTTTGCAGCACGGCAAGGCCGCGGGCCACATTGCGCCCGCCCACATATTTCAGCACGAACATAGCGTGCAGATTGCCGGACACAGCCAGATACAAAATTTGCAGCTCGCCGTTCTTCGAGTGCTGCATCTCGTATTCCTCGTCCGGCAGCGGCACGCCCTCCTGCTCCAGATAGCGGCGGGTACCAATGAGGATGCGGTTGTTATCGCACCAGGCGGAAAAGCCCAGCCCATGGTGCTGCTCCAGATCCTTGACCGGGAACAGGATGTCTGTGCGTTCCTCAACGATCTGGCGGAACAGCCCCTTCAGGGTGCCGTGGCTCTCGTTCAGCACGCTGGCCGCGTACAGGATGGCGCGGTCGATGCGGCCGCCCTTGAAGATGCGGATATCCTCCAGCTGTGCGCTGTCGGCGGTGAACAGGTCGTCTGCATCGATCTGCAGCGTATCAATGCCGCCCAGCTGCTCAATGGCCTGCCAACCGGGCACGACTGCGCCCACAGCCGCAGCCGCACGCTGCAGCCGTAGCGAGGCAACGCCCGCGATCAGGGTAGAAGAAAGCGGTGCGCCCATGCACAGCACAGCGGCCATGGCAGCCGCAGCTTTGTTCCAGCCGGCACCTGCCAGCAGGAACAGCACGCCGCTGAGCAGGGCAACGCCCAGCAGGATGTACGAAACTTTGCGTGCACGGCGCTCGCTTGCGCGTTCACTCAAGCTCTGCTCCACAAAGCCGTCAGCTTCCTTCATCGGGCGGCTCAGCAGCACCCAGGGGTCCTTCTGTTCCAGATCCCGTGCAAGGGCACGCAGCAGGTCTTTGTCCTTGGCGCGGTAGGCGCCCTCGAACTCCACACCATTGGTCACCAGCTCATAGCCGCCCTTGACAGCAGCCAGCATCACCCGGCTGCCCAGCAGCGCAAGGAACAGCCCCAGCGCGGCCATGCCGCTGAGCAGCGAGATGCCGGTGGTGCCGCGGTAAACATTTGCGTTCAGCATGGCTGTAACCGCCTGCACCAGCGCTGCTACTGCGGCCAGCGCCGGCATCGTCTCGGAAGAAGACCGTCCGCGCAGGCCGTTCAGGCCGTCGCGCAGCACCGGGAAGCCCACGCACAGGCTTGCTGCCAGCAGCAGCAGGTTTGCACCATAGAATGCCGCCGGGGCAGCATCCGGGTCCAGCGCCGCCATGGCGGGCAGCAGCCCATCCGACACCAAACCAAAATGCAGCAGCACCACAGCCAGAATGCCGCCCAGCACGCAGCGCAGCGTCAGCTCTGCGCTCATGCGGTGCAGCTTATCCGCCGTAGCCTCCGGCTCGGTCAGCTCCGTTTCAGCATGTTCCTCCGGAGACACCGCGTCCTCCGCCTCAGCTTTCAGTTCCGGCTGTGGCGCAGCGGGTGCCTTCTCCGGTGCCTGCTGCGGCTCTTCACCGTCCAGCGGCAGCAGCGGCAGGCTCATGGTGTCCTCTTTTGCGGCAGGCTCCTCTGCCGGGGCCAAAGGTGCCTGCGGTGCGTCCTCGCTCTGCGCCTTGCCAAAGAAATCGGCCACCGGCTGCTTTTCCGGCTGCTCCGTTTTTTCCGGCTGCGGCACAGGTTCCGGCTGCAGCTCCGGTGCCGTCTCCTTTACCGCTGCAAACACAGCCGCGGGCAGCGGTGCACCGGACGGTTTCTTTTTGCTTTCAGCCGGTTCAGTTTCTGCTGCCGGGGCTGCTTCGGCCCTCGGTGCAGGCTTTTCCGGCTTCTGGTCGCTCAGGCCGTTGATCATCGCCTTGAGCTGTGCCATCTCCTGCTGCTCCTGCTCTTCCTGCGGCAGCAGCACCTCCGGCGCATTCTTGGGGTGCCGGAGAGGCTTTGCCGTGCTGTGCTGCTCTGCGGGTCTTGCCGCCGGGACAGCGCTCTGCCGGGGTGTTTCCGGCTTCACTGCCGCCGGGGGTTCCGCCGTTTGCGGTGCAGATTTTTCCTCCGGCTTTTGGGCGGGTGCTTCCGGCTGTGCATCCTTTGTTTCCTTTTCCAGAAAAGGCCACGGGGCCAGTTCCTGTTCCGGGTCTGCCTCCGGCTTCAGCATCAGTTCCAGATCCGCTTCCGGTTCCGGCTGCGCATCCTCACCCAGCCGCACCTCACCGGTGGGCATTTCCTGCGGCTGCTCTGCTGCAGCTTCGTCAGTCTCCTGCTTTTCCTTACCACGGCCAAACAGGCCAAACCGTTTCTGCGGCTTTTCCTCCGGCTGGTTTTCGTCTCTCCGGGTCATCTCCTCCGGGATATCCACCGCCGTGGTGCTGAAAAAGGAGCGGAACTTTTCATCCGGGGTCATTTCCCGGCCATTATTTTTATCTTTCGGCATTCTTGTCCCTCCTGTAATTCAAATTGAGGTTCCGGCCCGAATGCCGGATCATGCCTGCTGTGCTGCGCGCTGGGACTGGATCTCGTACAGAATAATGCCCGCAGCCACCGACACGTTGTAGCTGTCCACACCGGTGCCCGGTGCTGCCATATCCAGCCGCACCACGCCGTCGCACAGCTTTTTCACCAGCTGCGAAACACCGCTGCCCTCGCTGCCCAGCACCAGTGCAATGGGGCCGGTCAGGTTGTTCCTGCGCAGAGACACGCCGTCCATATCGGCGCAGTAGACGAACACACCCTGCTCCTTCAGGCGGCGGATGGTCTCGCCGATGTTGGCCACACGAGCCACCGGCAGGCGTTCTGCGGCACCTGCGCTGGACTTGATGACGGTAGGCGTGACCGATGCGCCGCCGCGCTTTGGGATCACGATGCCATGCGCACCGCACAGCAGAGCACTGCGCATCACGGCACCCAGATTGTGCGGGTCTTCAATGCCATCGCTCA
>OGDF01006872.1_pt1 | contig 11000 bp, 9 predicted proteins | sample 1570141 | NCBI WGS metagenome assembly OGDF01 (sample SAMEA4370581, study PRJEB24528) | human gut metagenome | reverse complement strand
CAACATAAACAACACCGTTGGTGCCATCTACAATACCAAGCTTGCCGTCAACGGTCTCATCCAGATCAATACCAGTACCGATCAATGCCGGAATACCCATGGTACGTGCAAGGATAGCCGTATGGGAATTTTCTGAACCGTGGGCTGTAACGAAGGATAAAACCTTATCCTTATCCAGCTGAACGGTTTCTGATGGTGCCAGATCGTCTGCTGCAATGATAACAGGTTCATCAGAATCAAGTCCGCTGCCTGCACCGCCTGCCAGAACAGTGATCACACGTTCTGAAATATCTCTGACATCTGCCGCACGGCCGCGCATATAATCATCGTCCATGGCCTCAAACATCTGGGCAAAATTATCTGCTGTGGAGGCAACCGCATATTCCGCATTCACCATCTGGGAATGAATAATATTCTCAACAGATTCATTGTAATCTTCATCTTCAAGCATCATCTGATGCACTTCAAAAATAGCAGCGTTAGCCTCTCCTACTTCTTTTAACGCTTTATCATACAACTTCTGAAGCTGTGCAGCCGCAATATTACGGGCAGCTGTGTATCTCTCCATTTCTGCATCTGCATCTTCAATTTTGACACGCTTAACAAGCTGTTCATCTTTTTTGTAAACACTGATCTTACCAATGGCAATACCGCCAAAAACACTTTTACCTTTATATATCTGCATCCTGATTCTCCTCCGTTAAAGAAAAAACTGCTGCATAACCCATTACAGGGCACCCATCATGCAACAGTCTCTTCAATTCGCCCCGCCGATACGGGAACACGTTTAACTCCTTATAACGCCGTCGTTACAATAATTATAAATTACAGATTTTCTTTCATGAATTTGCTGACTGCTTCACATGCAGCATCTTCATCTTCACCATCAAATGTAAAGACAACTTCCTGACCATTCTTAACGCCAAGACCCATAACAGCGAACATTCTCTTGCAGTCTGCTTCTTTGCCGTCTTTGGCAATCTTGATCGTGCTGTTGAATCCTTTAACAACTTTGATCAGTTCACCGGCTGGACGAGCGTGGATACCTTCTTTGTCTGTGATTACATACTTAAATTCCTTCATGATAAATTCCTCCTCAATTAATATCATTCGTTGACTATATTGACAAATATTATTTATTATTTCAATCTTTTTTAAATCTAAAGCTTAAGCAACTTTTTTCTTTAATAAACCAAGTAATACTGTAGATACTGCCGTACCAACCACCAGTGCCACAAGATACATCAATGCATTACCCACAACCGGGAATACGAAGATACCGCCGTGAGGTGCCATCAGCGTACAGCCAAAGAACATTGAAATCGCACCTGCAACAGCTGAACCTGCGATGCAGGCTGGTAAAACATGCAGCGGATCCGCAGCCGCATATGGAATGGCACCTTCTGTAATAAAGGCCAGACCCATGATAAAGTTTGTCGGGCCGGATTCTCTTTCTTCTTTTGTAAATTTATCTTTAAACAGGAGTGTTGCAAGTGCAATGGCACAAGGTGGTGTCATACCGCCGATCATAACTGCTGCCATGATATCATAATTGCCCGCCGCAATAGCTGCTGTACCGAACACATAAGCCGCCTTATTGAATGGGCCGCCCATATCGATGGCCATCATGCCGCCGAGAACTAATCCTAATACCACTTTACTTGAACTTCCCATACCTGTCAAGGCATTGTTAAGACTTGTATTGATACCACCCATGATCGGCTCTACAATGAACAGCATAAAGAGTCCCATTACCAGAATACCCACCACTGGATAAATCAGAACCGGTGCAATCTTCTCAAGTGCTGTCGGCAGTTTGTCACATGCTTTTCTCAGTGCAAGTATCAGATAACCGGCAACAAAACCTGCAACCAAAGCTCCCAGGAAACCGGATTTGCCGCTTGCAGCCATCATACCGCCCACAAAACCAAGAGCCAGTGCCGGTCTGTCACCAATCGCCATCGCAATAAATCCGGCAAGGACAGGCAACATAAATCCGAATGCCACGCCACCAATCTGTTTGAACATCGCCGCAATCGGTGTGATCGTACCAAAATTGGCTCTCTGATCCGCCGGCAGTGAATTGATATCAATTGAAAGACCATCAATCAGAAATGCAATGGCGATCAGGATACCGCCGCCGATAACAAATGGCAGCATATGTGAAACACCATTCATCAGCTGTGCATAAATCTGATGGCCGATGCCGCCGGAAGATTTAACCTCTGTCTTAGCACCTTCAGCTGCATGGTAAACAGGTACATTGCCTGACAGCGCCAGATCTACCAGTTCATCCGCCTTGCTGATACCATCGGACACCTGTCGGATAATGACTTTCTTACCGTCAAAACGATCCAACGGTACCTGAGTATCCGCTGTAACGATAATGCAGTCTGCTTCAACAATTTCCTGATCGGTGATCACGTTCTTTGCACCGCCAGATCCTCTTGTCTCAATCTTGATGAAACAATTCTTTGCCTTTGCAGCCTTCTCAAGGCCTTCTGCCGCCATATACGTATGCGCAATACCTGTCGGGCAGGCTGTTACTGCCAGAAGTTTTGCCTGCGCACCTTCAGCTTCACCGGTATCTGCCAGACGTTCATCAATATCACTCTTCTCGTCATCAGCCTTATCCACAATTTCAAGAAATTCATCCACAGATTTGGCATTCAGCAGATCTGCTGTAAACTGCTCATCCATCAGAAGAACTGATAATTTACTCAATACGTCCAGATGGATATTATCTTCTGTGTTCGGAGCTGCAATAAGAAAGATCAGATGCACCGGTTCACCATCCAGGGAATCAAAATCCACACCGTCTTTGACAACCATAGCTGCCAGTCCCGGTTTTGTAACAGCATCGCATTTACCATGAGGAATGGCAATACCTTCCCCGATACCGGTTGTACTCTCTTCTTCTCTTGCATAAACTCTCTGTCTGTAAGCTTCAACATCGTTGATCTTGCCGCTTTTGGCCATCAGATCTACGACCTGATCAAGCGCCTCTTTCTTATCTTTCGGCACACCATTAAGGGAAATACTCTGCTTATCCAATAAGTCTGTAATTCTCATGGTTTAATCCTCCACTCTTACCTGTTTATAAATTGCTTCAATTTCGCTCTTTGTAGCCAGATATTCCGAAAATGCACTGGCACTTCCTGATGCAATACCCATACAGAAGGCATGCTCATAATCCTGTTTGTCCATCCATCCGGCCATAAAACCTGCGACCATAGAATCGCCCGCGCCTACTGCGTTCACCAGATGTCCCTTCGGTGCAGGCTTATCAAATACCTGTCTGTCTTCTGCGATCAGAACGGCACCTTCGCCGGCCATGGAGATCAGCACATTGCGTGCCCCCATTTCCTGAAGCTTTTTGCCGTAAGGAACAACTTCTTCTCTTGTCTTTAACTCTACACCGAAAATATCACCCAACTCATGATTATTCGGTTTGATCAAAAATGGATGGTACTCCAAAACATTCAGCAATAAATCTTTCGTTGCATCCACAACGATCATCACGCCTTTGCCTTCCAGTCTTGCCATAATACGGCGATACATATCATCCGGCATAGATGATGGGATACTGCCTGCCAGGAAAAGAACATCACCTTCACCAAGTGCATCCAGCTGAACCATCAGCTTTTCAACTTTGTCAGCACTGATTGCCGGTCCACTGCCGTTGATCTCTGTGCCATCAATGGATTTCAACTTCAGATTAATTCTTGAAATACCTTCATCAATACGAATGAAATCGGATTTCACACCCATTTCCTGCAGCTCGCGGACAATCTCATCACCTGTGAAACCGGCCATAAAACCAAGTGCTGTGCTTTCTATACCAAGATTCATTAATAATGTTGAAACATTAATGCCTTTTCCTCCAGGAAGGATTAATTCTGAACTTGTTCGATTGGTAAGGCCCAGCTGAAAATCGTCTACTGCAACGATATAATCCAGTGATGGATTAAAAGTCACTGTATAAATCATCTTGTTACCTCCTGCTCTTTATTATGTTCATATTATAACGCCAAATTCAATCAAATTCAATCAAACTACTTCACAAAATTAATGACCGATTTTGGTTGAACATGCACAAAAAAAAGATGTCGGCGTGACCGAATCAGTCACAACCGACACCTCTTGTATAATGAAAAGTGATTGGGCATAAAATATTTTAACAAAGGTTTTGGATAACAAGTGCAATACCTGACAATATCAGCACGATAATGACCAGCCTCTTGATGACCGTTTCGTTCAAATATCCGCAGCATTTCATGCCAAAAACCAGCGCCAGCACCATAAACGGAATCATACATATCGCCTGACAAAAAATCTGCCAGTTCAATATGCCAATGCATGGATAGACAATCAGTCTAAATGTACATTCAATCCAGAATACAAAACAAAGATTGCCTTTGAATGCATGGCTGTCCTCAGTCACACGATCCATATACGCCGCCAGCAGTGCACCGACACCATAAAGTCCACAGCATAGACCTGAAAGCACACCGATCAATCCAAGTATGATTTTGGATTCTTTCTGCTTCTTTCCGGCTCTCTCCCGCATCAGCATCTCAATGCCCATGGCAATAATGAAAAAACCGAAAATCACTTTGATGGTTCGCGTGTCCACATTCTTCAGCATAAAAATACCGGGAATGTTGCCGAGAATGACCAGCGCCGCCACCGGCAAGCTGATTCGCCAGTTAATCTGCCTGCGCTCTTTCCAGGCAATGATCATATTGGCCGGGTAGCCGATAATCAAATCCATTGGCGTAATTTGAATGTTATTGAACGAAAAACTCAATATCGTGGTAAATACAAGGGTATTGGCAAATCCACAGACACCTTTAATAAAACTGGCAGCAAGTGTCGCAACAATCAGCCAGACCATGTTGTACAATTCCTTCTTTACCTTCTATAATATTAACGCAATTAAATATATGATGATGCAATTACATCTTCTTGTAGCGTTCAGCCATTTCATCGAGACTTGCCTGCTCAACAAGCGGTGCTTTGCCGAATGAACCAAACTGTACAATCAGTGTACCAATAGCTTCTTTGACACCTTTTTCGATGACAGCAACCAGAGCAGCAACATCTTCATCAGGAATATTGCCGTACATAACGGTATCCATAATCGGAGGCAGGAATGCACGAGGGTCAAACTGATCTTTCTTCTCTTCAAGCAGTTTATAGACACCGCCGATGGATGGGCTGTTACGTTTCTCCGGATAGTTATGGAAGAACTCTTTCATGTTTCTTGTAACAGCCAGACGGATATCTGTATCAACATTGATCTTGCCGATACCACAAGGAATAGCTGCTTTCAGTTCATCTACAGAAATACCATGGGCATTCTGAATATTGCCGCCCAAGGCATTAATCTCATCAACAATGTATTTTGGTACAGTCGATGAACCGTGAGAAACTAAAACGCCAAAGATACCTTCATGCATCAGGCACTCTTTGATGGCAATAACAATTTCTTTTCTCAGTTTAACATTTTTACCTTTAGACGCACCGTGCATTGTACCATAAGAAATAGCCAGAGCATCTACGCCTGTCTTCTTAAAGAATTCAACAGCTTTTAATGGGTTTGTGTAAGTTGATGTTGCAGAAAATACATGATCTTCCACACCGGCTAATACACCCAGCTCACCTTCAACAGAAACGCCTCTTTCATGGGCATATTTAACAACTTCTCTTGTAAGCTCTACATTTTCATCAAACGGCAGTGAAGAACCGTCGATCATAACAGATGTATAACCGCCCTCGATGGCTGCTTTACAGGAATCAAAGTTCTTACCGTGATCCAGATGCAGAACAACAGGAATAGGTGAATCCTCAGCATATTTCTTGACGGCATTGGCAATATTTTTGGCACCGATCTTCTTGTCTTCCAGAGTTGCATTCTGGAAATCTGTACGGCCGCCCATAAATCCGTTGGCCAGATCTGCCCCCTGCAGGATTGCTGCGGAACGGAACATTTCATGCACTTCAATGGCCGCTTTTGCCTGAGCAACAGCGTTGACATTGAAAGCACCCTGCGCATAGTGATATTTATCAACAGTTTCAAGTAAAGGTCTTAATGGAATTAATGGCATTTTTAAAACTCCTCTCTATTTCAATTGACGCGAAACGCAAATGTTTTTTGAAAATATATCCATTTTATCAGTTCATAGCAGGCACACTCTCGTTGCCAATCGCTGGCAGCGGTACATAAGCTGGTAAAAAACACCAGCTAAGTACCGGCCGCGATTGAAGCACCTGCTATGAATCTGATAAATGGATATATTTATCCAAAGTTCATGGGGCCTTTCGCTGTTACTTGTAAAGTACATTGGTTTTTAAACTGTTTTGCTTATCAACAATTATTTCAAGTCTGCCGATTGCCTGTCAGCAGGATTTCTTAATGATGATGTGACGGCCGCTCACATCAGATTAAGAGATCCGTCTGAGAGGCCAATCAAGAAATTCGACGTCCTTTGACGAATGTATCTTTTATCTGGAATTCTCTGTCCATGATCAGCACATCGGCATCTCTGCCTTCGCCGATGAAGCCAATGCTGTTCTGCAGGCCAAGCATAGTAGCCGGATTCTCTGTCAGCAACGGAAGAATCTTCTCAGGGCTTTCGCCAGTGAATTTCATCAGGTTTCTGAAGGCCTGTCCCGTTGTCAGTGTACTGCCGGCTCTTGTACCGTCTTTAAGTTTGGCATCGCCCTCTTCAACGATGACATCGTTGACTCCCAGTTTGTAGTTGCCGTCCGGAAGTCCTGCAGCCATGATGGAATCTGTGATGGCAATGACTCTGTCATAACCCTTCATTTTCAAAAGGAAACGGACTGAACCCGGATGAAGATGTCGGCCATCGCAAATAGCTTCGCAGTATACATCCGATTCAAGAACCGCGCCCATGATGGCCGGCTCATGCTGATGGAACAGGCGCATCGCATTAAATGTATGGGTTGCGGCTGCTGCACCGGCATCAATACATTTCCAGGATGTGGCATAATCCGCACCAGAATGACCGATAGCCACTTTGATGCCCATCTCAGTGATGTCTTTGACATGCTCCGGAATACCTGCAACCTCCGGTGATACGGTTATGTAATGAATAAACCCGCCTGCTGTCTCCTGATAGTGCTTTAACAGCTGCATATCCGCTGTACGAAGCAGATATTCAGGCATTGCACCTTTGTACTCCGATGCCAAGAATGGTCCCTCCAAATGGATTCCCATCAGATCTGCACAATTACCATGCGGCTGTCCTGCTTCTGTATTAGCTTCATGATGCTTCACAGCTTCTTTGATACACCAGTCTGTCTGCTCTTCGGTATCTGTCAAAATTGAACAATGCCAGGATGTGGTGCCTTCCTTTGCAAAGAAATGACCTATTTTCTCGTAATCTTCCTGTGTGGCTGCATTGACATCCACGCCAAAACCGCCATGTGTATGCACATCGATAAATCCCGGTGTGACATAACAACCTTCCGCATCATATACTGCTGTATCAGCATCTTCCGGCTCAAGAAAATCTCCGATCACGGCAATCCTTCTGTCATCCAACAATAAATCTTTCTTCTCAAAATGGCGGTTCATATAAACCTGTCCATTTTTAATTAATGTTTTCATTTTGTTATCGCCTCTGTCTGTTTTAACACTGCTGTAAATGCAGGGAATCATACTTCCATTTGCTGAACGCCCCGCCTCTGATAAACATATTAATCTGTAAGGCTTGCTACAAATTCAGTAATCTTCAGGTTAATATCCGGATGATTCTGTAATAAGCTGACTGGGAATTCAGATGTCTGTTCACCGTAAACAGCACGTCTTACAACGGCACGATGCCAGTTTCTGAAGCAGCCCAGACGGATCTTACGTGCATGGGAAATTTCATTAATACCGATTGTGATGCAGTAATGCGGCATATCCTCAAGGGCACCGTTGAAATCACCAATCGCATTGGCTGTTCTTGTCTCAGGCGTGATCTTTAAAACACGGGTCTGCTGTGCCAGGAATTCTTCATTGCTGAGACTTGCGTCTGCTTCATTGAAAGCAACATGGCCATTGATACCGATACCGCCGAAGCAGATATCCACACCGCCAAGCTGCCCAATCACTTCCGGAATGTGACCCGGATTCTTCGGATCAGGAAAGATTCTCTGCTCTTCCGGCATCACCAGTTCAGGATTGACTTTGTCATAAACCGTACGTTTCATAAAACCTCTGAAACTTAACGGATGATCGATGCTGACCCATTCTTTGTTATCATCCAGATATTCATCCATATTGATGAACCAAACATTTTTCAGGCTGATCTTTTCGCTGTTGACTCTCTCAACAAAATAAGGATACTGTCCCACAGGACCTACAGGGCAGATAAATACCGTCTTCTCACCCTTGGCATTATGCTCGATGATCGTATCTGCCATCTCATCTGCCATGGATTTAAAAACTTCTGCATTGTCTTTCATAATAATCAGAGGGAACTTTGGTCCTTTTGACAGGATCTCCTCTGCATTATACTGGTAATATTCATGTTTCATGTTATGCTACCACCTTTTATTGTAAAAAAAAACATTTTGTACTATACTACTAGATAGATGCTTTGTCAAATATCATGCAAATATGATATCCAAAGTATACAACACTATGATTCTTGCATCACCATCAGTCAGTGAGGTTATTTTATGACACTTAAAGAAATCGCAAAGGAAGCGGGGGTTTCTGTATCCACAGTCTCCCGTGTCATCAATCAGGAAAATACAAAAGCAGCCAGTCCCGAAGTGCAGGCCCGTATATGGGAGATTATCCGTCGTACCGGCTATTCACCGAATAAAACAGCCCGCAATCTGAAGCTCGGACAGTCTGCAGAGCTTCGCGATCCGGATCCCAAGTCCATTGCCTGCGTTTATGCCAGAACCCATACAGATATGTCGGATCCTTTCTTCTCACAGATTGTAAAGGCTTTGGAACTGGAAGCCATTAAAAGTCGCTATTTCATTCGCTACTCTTTTACTTCCCAGGACCTTGGCCGACCTGAAACTGCCGCTCAGCTCACCCAGTTTCCCGCTGACGGTATTGTTGTTCTCGGCCGTTACGACCAGCGGATCGCTTCTCTGGTCAGCAATCTCAGCAAGAATGTGGTCTACACCGGCCTGATCCCAATGGATTTCCAGTTCGATCAGGTTGTCTGTGACGGCAGTGAAATTGTCTATACGGCAATTTCCTACCTGAAATCCCTGGGACATACCGCCATCGGCTATATCGGTGAGCAGGATAAAGAACCCCGCTTCAACGGCTACAAGGAAGCCCTGTCCAAACTTGATCTTCCATTTGCCCAGCGCAACACCGCCAATGTCCATCAGACATCCGAAGGCGGTTACGAAGGTATGAAAATGCTGGCCAAAACATGTGATGACCTTTCCGCCATCCTCTGTGCCAATGACCGTACAGCCATCGGTGTTCTTCATGCCCTGAAAAAGCTGAACTTCCGTGTACCTGAAGATATTTCTGTCATCAGTATCGATGATATCGATATTGCACAATATATGTCTCCGATGCTCACAACCGTTCATATTCCGACAGATGAACTGGGCAAAATGGCCTTCAAGATGCTCTTTGACCGTGTAAACGGCGGCCACCGGATGCCGCTTAAAACCTTTCTGCCTTATTATATTGCCAAACGTGACAGCTGCTGTCCCATCAACCGTGACCACAGACTTTTCTCAACCTTACGTCAGCAGGCTCATCATTAAGAGAAGCCTGTTCTTTTTAACGCCCAAGTACCTCTACTTGCCAAGGGCTTTGAACATGCGCTGTTTGTAGGCTTCCACACCTTCCTGGTCAAAGGGATTCACGCCCAGAATTCCCGCTGATACATAGCATGTATACATAAAGAAATAAAAGATCTCTCCGAAACTGTACGGTGTTAATTTCTCAACCTCAAGCACCATACATGGCATCTTTTCACTGTGAGCACGAAGTGTGGCTCCATAAGCGGCTTCATTGATCTCTCTGAAGTCTTTGCCATTCAAATAATCAAAATCATCCTTCACACAGACATCCGGATGAACGATCATGTCTCAAAGATCACTGGGCTGCCATCCTGAAGGAACTGTCCGACAGAGTGCAGTTCCTCTGAATACTCACCGCTGATCGGATAAACTCCCTGATCTTCTTTTCCTTCACTCTCCGCAAATAACTGGATCCACCATTTATAGAACCAGTGAAGCTGCGGTTCAAAGGATGCCAGCATTTCCATTCTGTATCCTTCATTATAATAGAGATTTCTTGCCACCGCATAGCGGTAAGCAGACTGTGTGATGTCTCTGTAGCCTTTTAACTCAGCTGCCATATCGGCTGCCCCCTTAACAAGGGCACGAATATCAATGCCGGCCACGGCCATAGGCAAAAGTCCCACAGCTGTTACCGCTGTATATCTGCCGCCCACTGTCTGGGGAAATTCTACAAAGCTGTATCCCTGCTCTTTGCAGATAGTTTCCAGCAGACTATTGCGGGAGCCTGTTGCGATAATACGCTCATTGGCCTTCTCCCCATATGTTTTATAGAGATATTCTCTCAGCACCCTGAATGCCGATCCCGGCTCCAGTGTCTGGAAGTTCTTGGCGATACAGTCAATATAAACGGACTTGCCGCGAATCTTGTTCATAACCTGTTCAAACGCCCATGGCGACAGTGAGTTTCCGGCATAGACGATCTCCGGTCCATCACATTCCGGAAAAGCTTCGATCACTGAGCGGGCTGCATTATTGGAACCGCCCACACCAATGAGAACAAAAACATCTGCATCCCGGCGCACCCTTGCTGCCAGTTCTTCAATGGCACTTAATTCTGCCTCATTGGCCCATGTATCGATATCAAACCATCCGAGGGAATCCCCGTATTTTTCAAAATCGGCTTCACTGCCGATGCCCTCAAGCACCGGCAGATTGTCCGTCAGCATCGTCATTTCTTCGCTGCGCCGGCGCAG
>OGDF01006871.1_pt1 | contig 11000 bp, 10 predicted proteins | sample 1570141 | NCBI WGS metagenome assembly OGDF01 (sample SAMEA4370581, study PRJEB24528) | human gut metagenome | reverse complement strand
CCACTTTTCTACCGTTTAGAGCGTATAATACTGATAATCAACTAATAATAGATACTCTGGCTGTACAAATTTGAAAACTATAAAATGTTTCAATAATGTTCCTCCTGTAATTGCTAGCGAATATAGTAATTCTGCATCATGGACTTCTATAACGGAAAGTGCAACTTCGGATAGTAAGATTACATTGTATGTACCAAGTGGGTGTAAGGATGCTTATAAAAAATGTAATGTATGGAAAAATATGACAATTAATGAAGGGTATCATGGTGAGTACCATCTTTCTGATATTAATAATGTACTTCCTGTAGGCATTTATCCTATAGGAGACTTAGACTATACTCGTGACCAAATGATGCCAGGAACTTATGAGTCTTTTTGTTTGCCTTTTGATATAAGTGTAAATGAATATTTGGCTGTTTTTGAAGACGTATATGTTCCTAACGACATGGCTTTGTTACAAAATGAAGCTAAGTTGTTGCTTACATTGAAGAGTATTCGTGGAATAATTTCTGCAGGACAGCCTTTCTTTGCGAAAATAAAGAATAAGGTTACAACTGTTACTTTTACTAACAAGAACTTTGTTAATAATAAAGTTGAGGTTATGCCAAATCCAAATGTCGTTTATCCCCAAGTTTATAACTGGGATGGAACGTCGGGAATTCTTATTGCAAATACTTTGGCAAACATAGGAATAGCTGGTATGTATTATTCCATGAGAGATACTGGGATGAAATATGAACAGTTTAAAAATAATGGCAATTTTGAATCTGTTGAAAACGATGGTTACTTGCCATATCGTGTTTATGTTACGAAGGCTAATGATTATACTGAGAGTATGGTAAAGCAAATAACTTTAGGCGTAGAGGATGATGGGGTAAATGGTATAAAGCAGTTAATCCTTTTAAAAGAAAATCAATGTAATGCAGTCTATGGCGCAGACGGCCGTCTTATAAATACTACAGGTTCATTGGAAGGACTTCCTTCAGGTGTCTATATTAAAAATCATAAAAAGATATTGGTAAAATAAAAGGTATAAAAAGACTTGTTGGCATGAATAAGTGCTAATGAGTCTTTTTATGATTTCGAATAATTTGGCGAATACTTTTTATATGTATCTATTCCGTCAGAATCCGACTTGAAGATGATGGTGTCAATAAAGAATATATGCCCCGTGTTATCAACCAAAACATTGTTAGGTACTGCGTCAAAAACATCATGAATTCCATTTGTGAAATATTCTCCATTATCTTCTGCATGAAAGCCTAAATGTTCCAATTGATTTCTGATTTCTTCAGGAGTAGCTAATCTTGCATTTGTTACGACCTGTTGAGTGAGTACAGCACATATCTTTCCACTTTGATTAGTCGAAAAACCAATCAAAGAATATGCACAGTCTTTAAAATAAATATTGTGTGCAAAAACTCGTTCAAAGAAAGGTTGAAGGTTGTCGTCCGAATATCTAAAGTCATTAAGTTTATAGACTTTTAAATCTGTTGAAGACATATAGACTTCATTCTCGGAGCCACGGTCAACGTAGATTCCAAGTTTGATAGGGTTTTCTATCCAACAATCATTTTCAATAGCCCAATCCTTTAGCCTTGCAATTTGGACTCCCTTGCAAGCCGTTGTTCCCGCAAGTGCTTGAATTGATTCAAGTATGCTTCTGGAGAAAGCGGATGCTCTTTCCAATAGTCCATCACTTGTATGTTCTCTGCCATAACTTTCTTGTGATAATCGTTCAGTTGTATCTCCATCCATTTATGTATTATAATGTTAGAATATTACGTTTGCAAAGTTACGACTATTTCCCGAGTTTTCCAAGGCTTCGCTTGATTTTCTTCATAATTTGCCTTTTTGCCGATAATAATCCTGGGGATAGAACCTCCTGCTCCAGCATATCCAGAGCCATTCTTAACTCTTCGAGGAGTTCGGGATAATACTTCATTTGCTCATAGGCGAGCTTCATGCAGTAGCAGCGGATGGCATAGGGCTGGGAACAGGCTGTAATCTTGGCGATGCAGAAGTCGATAAAGTCGGAACGGAGAGATTCTTCTTCGAAAGGCTGACGAAGAAGGAGGGAGAGCATTAGGCGGCGCTTAGTCTCATTCTTCTCTACGAGAACTCGGTCTATCAGGTCGTCATGCTTCTGAAAGAGCCATGGATTGTTGGCTTCATCGAAATGGCTTAATGCCCAAAGCGCATTAAACGCCACGCGGTTGTTTTCATCAAGGGTGAGCTGGTAAAGCTCTTCCTTTAAACAATTATTCTCTTTGCCTTGCGTCTGAAGGCAAAGAGAATAAATATCGTTGATGCTTAATCTGTTTATGAGTTGATTCCTCATCATTCATAAGATGCTTTACTTTCTAAAGTACTTTCCTACGACCGGCAGACTCTTCAATGGGAAATCCTTCTTCACGAGATAAGCGGCGAAGATGAGGATGAGTACCGTGTTGATGAGGCAGGCGATGAGGGTAGAGAAGTATCTGTTAGCTTCGGTCATTCCCACGAAGAGGACGAGGGCGAGAACCACATAGATCATCATCTCCTTCACCGGATAGTTGATAGGATACTTCCTCTGACCCACAAAGTAGGAGAGAAGCATCGCCGTTCCATATCCAGCGAAACCAGCCCAGGCACAGGCGATGTAACCATAGATAGGCACGAAGATAACGTTGATGGCAATCAACACCAGGCAGCCGATGCCTGAGAAGTAAGCACCCCAGATGGTCTTGTCGATGAGCTTGTACCAGAAACTGAGGTTGAAATATACTCCCATCATGATCTCTGCTGCCATGACGATAGGCACTACCTTCAGTCCGTCCCAGTAGTCGCGGCCGATGATGTGGCGCAATACATCCAGATAACCTACCACAACCAGGAAGGCGAGCAGGGTGAAGATGACGAAATACTTCATCGCCGAAGCATAAGTCTGTCGGTTGTCCTTGTCCTTTGCCTTGCCGAATACGAAAGGCTCGTAAGCATAGCGGAAAGCTTGGGTAATCATTGCCATGATCATCGCAATCTTGCTGGCAGCTCCATAGATTCCGAGCTGTGCATGAGCATCGCCCTTCTCATAGATGTAAGGGAAGAGAATCTTGTCCGCTGTCTGGTTCAGAATACCGGCAATACCGAGCACGAGGATAGGCCAACTGTATCCCATCATCTTTCTGACAAGCACTTTGCACTCGCTCCAGGAACATTTCTCTCCCATGAATCCTTCTTTCAGCTCCTGGTAGAAACAGAAGGTGATGGATGCGGTGCAAACCAGGTTGATGTAGAAAGCATAACCCACATCGTGACCATCCATGATGACGTAGTAAACCAGGTTGAGTGCAATGTTCAGTCCGATGAAGAGCAACTTGAAGGCGGCAAACTTCAATGGGCGTTTTTTGTATCTGAGATAAGCGAAAGGAATGCACTGGAAAGCATCAATAGCCACCGTTACGAACATCGTCCAGACGTAAGCCGGATGGTCAGCGTAGCCCATCGCATCGCTCAAAGGCGTGATGAAGAGGAATACTAAGGCGATGAAGAGCAGAGAGGTAAGGCCCACCATGCTCAATACCGTGTGATAAACTTTCTCAGAATTTTCTCCCTCCTTATTGACGAAACGGAAGAAGGTGGTCTCCATTCCGTAGGTCAGGATGACGAGGAGTAAAGCCGTATAGGCGTACATGTTGGTGATGACACCATAACCACCACTGGCGGCGCTGATCTTAGCCGTATAGAGTGGTACAAGCAGATAGTTCAGAAATCTGCCGATGATACTGCTCAAACCATAGATGGCGGTATCCTTTGCTAAACTTTTGAGGTTTGCCATATGTTTAAAAGTAAAAGGGTAAAAAGGAAAAAAGGTAAAAGGAAGCTGGATCCTCTGCCTTTTCGCTTTTTACTTTTGTTTATTGATTATTTTTTTGTTTCAATTTATTGATGATATTTACGAGAGTTCCTATCATAATCTTAACATCATTGGATGTTGATTCGTATTGCAAATTTCTTACTTAATTCATAAATGACATTATTGCCCATATTCCCTTTTTATTATATGATTGAAGTTTCGCATGTACGGAAGTTATAGTAGTTAAAGAAGTTATCACTCCCTTCGGTCGTTAGAAGTTATAGCCAATAGCCTTTTGGGTTGTAAATTTAGTTGTAAAACATATGGCTTTAACTTCTCTAACTTCTTTAAATTCTTTAACTTCCCCATTTGCGAAAGTTGAGTTATATGACTATATAATCTAAGTCTTTTTTACCTTTTTACTTTTTTACCTTTAAAAGAATAAATATGCTATAGCTATTGCTGCGATGACTCCTGCCAAATCGGCGAGCAAGCCGCAAGCCACGGCGTGGCGGGTATTCCTGATGCTTATGCTTCCGAAATATACTGCCAATATATAGAAGGTGGTATCGGTGGAACCCTGGAAGATGCAGCTCAATCTGCCCACAAACGAATCAGGACCATAGTTCTTCATCGCCTCCAGCATCATGCCTCGTGCACCACTTCCCGACAGCGGTTTCATGATGGCGGTAGGCAGGGCGCCTACGAAATCGGCATTCAAGCCGCATTGTTCTACCGACCACGAAATGCCTTGAATCACCATATCCATCGCTCCCGAAGCACGGAACACGCCGATGCCCACAAGGATAGCTACGAGATAAGGGATAATCTTCACCGCCGTAGTAAAACCTTCCTTTGCTCCCTCGATAAATGCATCATAAACATTCACCTTCTTCCAGAAACCCGCCAGAATAAAGCAGAGGATGATGCCTAAGAGAATCATATTCGAAGCCACGGTAGTAACCGTATTCATCGTATCCTTATCCATCTGTCCGAATCCCCAGATGATGATTCCTACGAAGGCGCACATTCCTAACAGAGTGGCGAGCAAAACCGGCTGCAGGATGTTGATGCGCTGCCAGAGCGAGGTGATGATGATGCCGGCAAGTGTAGCCACGAGCGTAGCCATCAGGATAGGGATGAAGACATCCGTAGGCTGGGCTGCACCATAGGAGGCACGGAAAGCGAGGATAGTGGTAGGGATGATGGTGAGTCCAGAGGTGTTCAGAACCAGGAACATGATCATCGGGTTCGTCGCCGTATCCTTCTTCGTGTTGAGCTCCTGCATCTGCTGCATCGCCTTCAATCCGGTAGGTGTCGCTGCATTATCGAGTCCCAGCATATTCGAAGCGATATTCATGAAGATGCTTCCCATCACCGGATGGTTCTTCGGAATATCGGGGAAGAGACGGGTGAAGACCGGGCTGAGCGCTCTTGCCAACACATTCACAACTCCCGCCTTCTCTCCAATCTTCATGATGCCAAGCCAGAGGGCGAGCACGCCCGTAAGTCCGAGAGAAATCTCGAAGGCATTCTTGGAAGAATCGAAGGTGGAATCTACAATCTTCTGGAAGATAGTCGTATCTCCCATTGCCAATCCGATGAGTGCGAAGATGAACGCAATCACGAAAAATGCTATCCAAATGTAATTTAAAACCATTTATTTTGTATAATTCTTCAATTTTCTATAGCTTCTAATTTTCTACCAGCTTGGTAGAAAGATAGAGAGCCTGTTTGTTGTTTTTTCAAGCACGGCTGCAAAATTACAACAAAAAACTTGTATAGGGTTCGTTTTATATAGAAAATCCCTCATTGAGGGAGGATTTTGATGAATTTTATCCCTCATTGAGGGATTTTTGCCATTTTTTCTTTGTCCTTTCAAGCATTATTTGTATACTGAACTTTCGCATATCAGGAAGTTAAAGGAGTTAAGGAAGTTAAGGAGTTAAGACGTATGTCTTGCAGCTTAATAACTACGCCAAAAAGACTATTGTCTTAACTCCTCAGCGACCGTAGGGAGCGATAACTCCTTTAACTTCATTAACTTCTGAACTTGCGAAACTTGAATTTGTATATTTGCCGATGATTCTGAAAAGGATCACGACATAATGGAAAAGGCGCATACTTAGCGCTTTGTTCTTGACTTTCTGAAACTTCGCAAACTTCATGCACTGTCAATGAACATAGCAACGGTAGGTGCTCTCGGGATGTGTTAATTCACATCCCTTTACAGGTATGGCTTATTGCGTCAAGGCGGTAGGTCTTATATCCGTATAGGGAAAAGTGTATACATATCGGCGTGGGCTTCGACGTTGCTCGTTCAACAGTGCAGGGCAATGCGAAGGCCTCAGAGAGTGGGACGAGTGACGGGTAAGTTCCCACGCTTTTTTATTTTGCCGAAACCGAAATCTTAACCCGCCAAGTCTCGGGAACACCTGGCAAAATGATAATATACCAATGAAACAGAACGATTTTTACTACTTTTGTAAAGCCTAAATCGAGAATTTTCGCTTATGAACCATTATGGACTTGATAGTTTCCAATAGAAGAACTATCTTTGTCCCCGACATTTAATAACTTTAAAAAGTAATTGTAGATATATGGTAAATTCAAAAAAAATTATCTCCTGAAGACATTCGCAAAGGGCAGGAAAAAATCAAAGAAGAGATTTATGCAAGGGCTAAAGTGTTGGGGATTTCAACAGATGACCTTTGGCCGTTGCCTGATGGAGTGTTCAATATCGAAGGTTATTGCCAGTCTTCTCCTCGTATCATGTGGATATTGAAACAGCCGTATGATGATAGTCAAAAAGATTTAAAAGTATGGTTTGATGTATTGACTAGTGATTGTGCTTGGATACCTTTCATCCTGCTCAAAGAGTGGTGAAAAGGGAAGATTATGTAGATTCCATTATAAAGGTAGTGAACAAGTTTAACGTGAAATAGAGTAGAATCACTTGTTGCATTACTGTTACAACTCAACAATATACTTGCGATCCATTTTATAATGGAGCGAAGGAGATACAGGAGCAGTACATGCGTATGTATCAGTTCGACTATAAGAAGAGTTGTTGCAGCAAAGCAGATTTTGAGTTTAAGCAATTAGACTGATATTTTAATAAGAGGGTGTATCAGGATTTCTGACACACCCTCTTATTTAAGTTGTCATATAGAATCTTTATCCTGCAAGAAATCAAATACGTCCATAAATACGATGCCGTCATCGTTTTGGTATTTCTTGATGAGGTCGCCTGTTATCACATACTTCATAAAACTATCGTCTATACGTAGCAAAGAGGCAAGTTCTTGTTTCGTATTCTCCTTGTCAGGCAAACTGAGAGCCGACTGGATGTAGCAGCGTTTGTAGCCTTGGTTGCAAACAAAGTCAACTTCAAGCATCCGTCTCACTTTGGTTCCTTTTTCGTCCACGCCGTTGATTTCTACGTTGCCAATGTCCACACTATATCCACGGTAGCGAAGTTCATTATAGATGGCATTCTCCATCAGATGGGTTTTCTCTTGTTGGCGGAAGCCGAGAAGTGCATTGCGAATGCCTAAGTCGGAAAAATAATATTTCAATGGCGTTCCGATATATTTACGACCTTTTACGTCATAGCGATTGCATGGCTCAAGCAAGAACGCATCTGCAAGATATTCGATGTATTTCTTGATGGTTGCAGAGCTTATAGAGACATTCTTTACAGATTGGAAAGTATTGGCAAGTCGTTGTGGATTGGTAAGTTCGCCAATTCCTGATGCGAGAATCTTGAATAAATCGTAGAGTTCTGCATCGTTCTTTATCTTGTTTCTGTTGATGACATCTATCATGTAAGTCTCAGTCAAGAGGCTGTTCAGAAGTCTCACTTTCTCTTCTTCTGTCTTTTGTAGAACAACAGGCGGAAGGCCACCATAAAGCAAATATTCGTTCCAGCCATCCTGTTTGTCGCCATCATATACGGTCATAAATTCAGCAAAGCTGAGTGGTGAAACGGGTATTTGGTATCCTCGTCCACGAAATTCGGTTATTATATCCTTGGATAGGAAGCGTGCATTGCTTCCCGTCACATAAACATCAGCATTGGGAATATGCAATAATCCATTTAGTACGTCTTCAAACTCGTCAAGCATCTGTACCTCATCAAGCAGAATGTAATAAGGTTGGTCGTCAGCAATCTTCTCTTTTACATACTTATAAAACTTGTCGGGATTGCGAAACTCCTTGAAGGCATAGTCATCGAATGCCATTTCTATGATGTGGTCGGGCATGACTCCATCGTCTTCAAGGAAACGCTTGAAGAGGCGAAACAGCAGAAAGGATTTTCCGCAACGGCGCATACCGGTAATGATTTTTATCAGTCCATTATGGCGTGAACTAACCAACTCTTGTAGATATTTGTCTCTATTTACAATCATAACAGGAAAGATTTTTGCGGATTTCCGCGTTTTTCTTTTGCAAAAATAATACTTTTGTTGATTCTACGTAGGATTTTTGCGGATTTCCGCAGTTTTCTTTCGCAGAATTAACGGTTACGTCTTGATATTTTAAGTTCGTTAACTTATAATGGGAATAGGGAGAATAACTATTTTCGGTTATTTACTGAACTTTCGCATATCAGGAAGTTAAAGGAGTTAAGGGAGTTAAGGAGTTAAGACGTATGTCTTGCTGCTTAAAAAAATACGCCAAAAAGACTGTTGTCTTAACTCCTCAGCGACCGTAGGGAGCGATAACTCCTTTAACTCCTTTAACTTCTGAGCTTGCGAAACTTGAATTATTTATTGATGTTTCGTTCGGTGATTTGTAGAATTCCATATTTTTCTGTTTTTAGTTAGCTCTCCATGTTTACTTCATGTTTTACTCAGGTCTGTAACCGACTGGATATCTTGCTCGAAAAGTGAATCAAAGATTTTTTTAAAATAGAATTAGCACAAAACCCTTCACCCTTCATCTATCCCTTGGAATCCCCTGTGTTTATCGGGGTTTCAGAGGTTGAATGGTACAAATCCACCCTTCATCACCCTTCATCTCCCTTCATCCTAATTGGTAAGTGGCTGTAAGCGGCTCCGCGTTTATACTTTCCTTCGTTCAATCAAGAGCTCTTATAAAGGGCGAAACACAAGCATCTCTTGAAGTTGAAAGTCAACTTGTCTGATAAAGATGTAAGCCTTAATGCAAGCATCATAAATGCCTTAACCAGGGCTTAATAGACAGCCAGGCTTGGTCTTAATAGACGCCCTGGACAGGTCTTAATAGACGCATGAGCCAAGCTCTGTCAGTCTGTTGAAATCTGAAAATGGCAAAAAGATGAAAGGTGATGAAGGGGGATGAAGGGTTAAAATTTGCATTTCAGTCTCAGACCCCCTGTGTTTATCGGCATTTCACGCGTACAGATGAAGGGTGAAGGGTTTTTGCGTGATCCATTTTTATAATTACTGATGCTATTTTTATAAATACTGATGCAATAAAAGTGCCTACTTATGGCACAATAGTGCCCTGCGTGGGGCACAATAGTGCCTTTCAAGAAGCAATTGTACGGCAATGGGAAGTAATATGTCCAACTTGGCTTTCTCAAATAAGGAAATGGAGTTAATAAGTTTATTCAACTTTCGCTGGGTTCAGAAGTAATAGAAGTTAAGTTGTTGGTTCAGTCATAAGGCGTATTTGGGCATTCGATATTCAGCAGTAATCTTTTTGCCTCGATGCCTCCTGCGTATCCTGTCAGTGAGCGGTTGGTGCCAATGACGCGATGGCAAGGGATGAGAATGCTGATGCCATTGGCACCGATGGCTTGTGCCACAGCCCTTATACATTTCAAATTGTTTATCTTTTGTGCAATCTCTTTGTAAGTTCTTGTTTCTCCATACGGAATTTCAAGTAAGGCTTGCCATACTTGTTTTTGGAAGAAGGTACCAACGGGATGTAAGGGAATTTCGAATGTATGGCGCTTGCCTGCGAAAAACTCATCAAGTTCTTTCTTTGTTTCTTCCAGGACGGCAGAGGGGGCAATGATGCATTCTGCATTCAGCAGTCGCATGAGCCGGTGCTTGTTGCGTTCGGCACATGGCATTTTGTTCCAATCGCACAGGCATAGACAGTCGCCTGCCGATGCCAAGATGATTTCGCCACAAGGTGAGTTGTAGTATTGGATGGATACTATTTGTTTTCTGCGTAAATCTTTCATGATCATATTTCACATAAAATTTTGGAAGTGAGCAGAACTTCTAACAATTCATTGGCAAGTTTGTTGTCTACCACTTTTATCACATTGTCCTCTTCTGTTGCATAGCCAAGGGCATTTATTGCGCCATACCATACGATGTCTTTGTCCATGATGGTTGTGCACAGTTTTACTTCTGGCAAAATTCTTACAGACAATCCTCTTTGTAGGAGGTGTTCTGTTTCTGGGTTACTTGCCGAGAACAACCTTTATTCGATTGAAATCTTTATCTTCCATAAGACTAATAATTTCTGCAAAGATACAATATCGATGTGAGATATTTGAATAAATAGCAGCAAAAGTAGTGATATTTAACAAAGTGCTTTGCGTAATATTCAATTTTGGTAATAACCTTGCCGATGCAGGTCGCATAACCTATGATAGAACGTACTATGCAGAAGGTGGACGTTGCTTGAAGTTTGAACGGCACAAGACACATCGTAATGTAAATGGAGAGGCAACAGTTATCGTGCCAATCATTACTCCATTGCAAAACGTTCTTGACCAGATAGCAGCAAAGCCAAGCAAAGGCGCACGCGTTTTCCCTGATATTTTCAAGGGTTCAAACGACGAAAGGGTGATGCGTAAGCAGTGTGTACAGGAAAACTCCAATATTAAGGATCGCGTGATACGCGTGTGTAAAGAAGTCTTGGGATGGGAAAAGGAGCCATCAAGTACCTGGGCTCGCCATGCTTTTGCAAGCAACCTTAAGATGTTGAAGGTTCCTGAGGAATACGTTTCGGAGGGTATGGGACATTCCCAAGGCAACAATATTACCCGAGGCTACCAAGATATACCCCAGTTCGGGATAAGAAATAGTTCATAAAAAAGTTGGTAGTCTCATAAAAATTTTGTACCTTTATAGGTGAAAATCAATTAGTTACAAAAATATTTAATATGACTACCGATTACAAAGTTACAGAATTATTTTGTATTATAGACGAGTTT
>OGDF01006870.1_pt1 | contig 11001 bp, 7 predicted proteins | sample 1570141 | NCBI WGS metagenome assembly OGDF01 (sample SAMEA4370581, study PRJEB24528) | human gut metagenome | reverse complement strand
TGGAGAAGGATTACCTGCCCATCATCGCTCCCATTGGACTGGACAAGGATTATCACACCTACAATATCAATGCGGATGATGCGGCCTGCGCTATCGCAAAAGCAGTACATGCGGAGAAACTGGCATTTCTGACGGATATCGAGGGATTGTACAAGGACATCAATGACAAGTCCACATTTATTTCCAGATTGACAGCTTCCGAGGCAGAGGGGCTGATCCACGACGGTTACATCGGCGGTGGTATGCTGCCGAAGCTGAACAACTGTACTTCTGCGATCCGCAACGGTGTAAACCGTGTGCATATTCTGGATGGACGTCTGGCACACTGCCTGTTGTTGGAGATCTTCACCAATCAGGGTATCGGAACTGCGATCGTATCCGATGAGGAGTGAAAAAAGTGTGCAGAATAAGCCTGGCAGCTTATTCCGCACCCGGCTATTTGTGCCGCAGGCGTCACAAAGTAGCCATTATCGCAAAACCAAATTAGAAATTTGGTTTGCGTTTCCTTGACGAAAAGAACGTCTGCGGAATGGAGAGGAAAAATGAGCGACACCATGAAAGAATATATTGCAGAGGCGGAAAAAGACCTGTTGCATACTTATAACCGGTATCAGATTGTTCTGGACAAGGGCGAAGGTGTACATCTGTATGATACCGACGGTAAAATATATCTGGATTTCGTAGCGGGAATCGCTGTATTTGCCCTGGGCTATCAGAACAAGGCATACAACGATGCGCTGAAAGCACAGATCGACAAGGTGATCCACACCTCCAATTATTATTACAACGTGCCTGCCATCGAGGCGGCTCGTAAGATCAAAAAAGTATCCGGCATGGATCGTGTCTTTTTCACCAATTCCGGTGCGGAAGCAGTGGAAGGTGCCATTAAGGCTGCCAGAAAATATGCGTATCTGAAGGATGGCTGTACCGACCATGAGATCATTGCCATGAATCACTCCTTCCACGGCAGAACCATGGGAGCTTTGTCAGTAACGGGCAACCCCAAGTATCGTGAGGCGTTCCAGCCCATGATCGGACATATCAAATTTGCAGAACTGAATGATTTCCAGAGTGTGCTGGATCAGGTGACAGACAAGACCTGTGCCATCATTATGGAGACTGTACAGGGCGAGGGCGGACTGCGTCCCGCTAATGAAGAATTCTTAAAACAGGTTCGTGATCTGTGCGATGAGCGGGATATCCTGCTGATTCTGGATGAGATCCAGTGCGGCATGGGACGTACCGGTTACATGTATGCATGGCAGCGTTTCGGCGTGAAGCCGGACATCATGACTTCTGCCAAGGCACTGGGCTGCGGTGTACCGGTAGGTGCATTTATGATGACGGAGAAAGTAGCACAGCATTCTCTGACAGCGGGAGATCACGGAACCACCTACGGCGGTAACCCCTTAGCCTGCGCAGCAGTGGAAAAAGTGCTTGATTTATTCGAAGAGGACCATATAATAGAACATGTGAGAGAGGTGGCTCCCTATCTGGAACAGCGTCTGAACGAACTGGCAGACAAGTATGACTGTATCAAAGAACGCCGTGGTGTGGGACTGATGCAGGGACTGGTATTTGACCATCCGGTAGGAGACATTATTAACAGAGCATTGGAGAAGGGATTAATTCTGATCAATGCCGGTGCGGACATTATCCGCTTCGTACCGCCTCTCGTGATTACCCGGGAAAATGTGGACGAAATGATTGCTATTTTGGACACCTGTATCGAATAAGAGGTTTAGGTGAATTTATGTTTTTGAAAAAAAGAATTATCGCTACAGCAGCTGTGATAGCCATGGCTGCTGCAGCTGTTTACGGAAGTACGCAGGAGATGAGTCAGACACAGGAGAGCGGAAGCGGACTGCAGCTGTTTCGAGGAAAGGAGACAATCTATTGCTGGTATTCCGATGAGGCATTGTCCGGTTATATCAATGCGGCAGCAGTATCCTTCGGAGAACAGAACAATGGAGTCCGTGTGATTCCCGTACTTACTTCTGACAGTGAATATCTGGAAGCTATCAATCAGGAGACCCTGCATTCCGATCAGATACCGGATATCTACCTGTTGAGCAGTGACTCTCTGGAAAAGGCTTATCTGGCAGGACTGGCATCGAAAGTGCCTGACACTGTGGGAATCTGCAATACAGACCATTTTTCCCAGGCGGCTCTGTCTGCGGTAACCTATGATCAGAAGCTGATCGGTTACCCGGTTTATTTTGATACCAGTGCGTTGGTATATAATGAAGATTATCTTCGAACCTGGGCAACCCAGCAGGCGGAGAAAGAACTGGCGGGAAGCAGTGAGAATGATGAACCCATAGGGGAAGGAGAAGAGATCATCGAGGAAGATTCTCTTCCGGAAGACCAGACCACGGAACAGGTGACAGCGGATGAGGCAGCGGTAAATGCGCTGGCAGAGCAGTATTTCGCGGAAGCACTTCCCTCCACAGTGGATGATCTGCTGAATATTGCAGATACCTTTGATGCACCGGAAGGTGTGGAAGGTGTCATGAAATGGGACGTGAACAATATTTTCTACAACTACTGGATCGTAGGCAACTACATGATCGTAGGCGGTGATCCCGGGGATGACAGAAATGATATTGATATCAATAATCCGGAGACCATTCAGTGTCTGGAAGTGTACAAGGCACTGAACCAGTTCTTCTTTATTGAATCCGATACGGTGACTTATGATTCTGTGATCCAGGACTTTATCGATGGCAAGACCATGTTCACCATCGGAACCACGGATGTGGTCAAACGGCTGGAAGAGGCAAAAGCGGACGGCAGCCTTGCATTTAATTACGGAATTGCCCGTATGCCGGATGTCAGCGCCGAACTGCAGAGCAGATCTTTGTCTGTTACGGGAGCGGCAGTCATCAACGGCTATTCGGAACACAAGGAACTGGCGGACTGCTTCGCAGCGTATCTGGCAGAAGGATATGCGGACGGCCTGTATGAACGCTCCGGCAAAATGCCGGCAAGTCTTCAGGCGGCAGAGAATGCAGACAACGGTGCGCTTATGATCTTTGCCGATGAGTATGCGGACAGTGTGTCATTGCCGAAGATGCTAGAGACGGGAAATTTCTGGATGCAGTTGGAAGTACTGTTTTCCAAGGTATGGAACGGTGACGACGTGACTACTCTGGTACAGCAGCTGGACGAGACCATAGCCGGACAGGTAGGTGGTACAGAGAACTAAAACCGTTACAATAAAATATGAATGAACGAACCGGTCACAGGATAGACTACTACTAAAAAGAAAAGGTGGTAGAATCCTATGATCGGTTTTTTGATTGCTTTAGTTTCCGGTGCGCTGATGAGCATCCAGGGAGTGTTCAACACCCAGGTGACGAAATCCACCGGCATCTGGACCGCCAGTGCATTTGTGCAGTTTACAGCATTGCTGGTATGTCTGGGGGCATGGCTGTGTACGGAGCGGACTTCATTCTTGAAGATAGCGCAGGTGGAGCCCAGATATATGCTTTTGGGAGGGGCCATCGGAGCCTTTATCACCTACACTGTGATCCGCAGTATGGATGCCCTGGGACCGGCCAAAGCGGTAATGCTTATTGTGGTCGCTCAGCTTGCTGTAGCATATATTATCGAACTGTTCGGATGGTTCGGTGTGGAGAAGCAGCCCTGGGAGTGGCGGAAAGCCATCGGCATGGCCGTGGCGATTGTGGGTATTGTGATTTTCAAGTGGAAATGATCCAGAGCTATCCGCGTAGCGGCAATTTTACGAAGGGGTTCTGAATCGTTACCACAAATGCGAAAACGGCTTGTAAATTCCGTGCGATTCCAGTACAATGAAAGTTAACAGCATAGAGAGGCAATCCCCTGAAATTTTGTGAAGAAATCAGGAAAATGGAAAGGGGACTATGATGTTTTCGATAAGGTTTTTTAAAACAAAATATGCAGGTTTGATCGGAATGTTTTTCAGTCTGGTGATGTTCATGACCGGCTGTCAGAGGAAGGATGAGGCCATTGTGCTGATTCCATCCGGAGAAGATGTGGCGGAATTTCCCTCACTGGAAGCGGTGGAACAGGCAGCGGAGCCTGCAGGCAGCAGCGTGACAGTGCAGGAACCGGCAAAGGCTGAACCGCAGATGATATATGTCTATGTCTGCGGCGCAGTGCGGGATCCCGGAGTCGTGGAAGTGCCGGAGGGCAGCAGAGCGGAGGAAGCCTTGCGACTGGTCGGAGGTATGACAGCGGAGGCGGATCCTTTTTATGTGAATCTGGCAGAAACGGTGACGGATGGTCAGAAGCTGTATTTTCCAACGTTGGAGGAAGCGGAGACTCTGGAAGCCGAGGTAAAAGCGACGGCGGAGGGACTTGTGAATATCAACACGGCATCTGCGGAGGAATTGTGTGCGCTGCCGGGGATCGGAGCTTCCCGGGCAGCAGATATTGTGCGCTACCGGGAGCAAAACGGAGCCTTTCAGACGAAGGAAGACATTATGAAGGTATCCGGGATCAAACAGAACGCGTATGACAAATTGTGTGATAAGATCACGGTACAATGAGGGCTTATGCCGGGACCGTGAAGAGAAAAGTAAGGGATAGAGAGGTTAAGGAAAGATGGCAGGCAAGAAAGTGCTGGTAGTGGATGATGAGAAGCTGATCGTGAAGGGAATCCGTTTCAGTCTGGAACAGGACAACATGGAAGTGGATTGTGCTTATGACGGTGAGGAAGCATTGCAGATGGCGCATAACAAGGAATATGACATCATATTACTGGACGTCATGCTGCCGAAGCTGACCGGCTTTGAGGTCTGCCAGCAGATCCGCGAATTTTCCAATGTACCGGTGATCATGTTGACCGCCAAGGGTGATGACATGGATAAGATCCTGGGACTGGAATACGGCGCGGACGATTACATAACCAAGCCTTTTAACATTCTGGAAGTGAAAGCCCGGATCAAAGCTATCTTCCGCAGAATGGAGCCGAAAAAAGGAACCACAGAGAACACCGGTATTCTGGAAAGCGGCGATATGAAGCTGGATCGTGACGGCAAAAGAGCCTACATCCAGGGCAGGGAGATCGGACTGACGGCCAAGGAGTTCGAAGTGCTGGAACTTCTGATGCTGAATCCCGACAAGGTATACAGCAGGGAGAATTTGTTGAAGCTGGTATGGGGTACGGATTATCCCGGTGATGTGCGTACAGTGGATGTACATATCCGGAGACTGCGTGAGAAGATCGAGTCCAATCCCAGCGAGCCCAGATACGTGCATACCAAATGGGGTGTCGGGTACTACTTTAATAATAAGTGAGACTATGAGAACCGGCAAAGATAAGAGGAAATGATTCGCCATGCTTGCATGTAAGAATCAATTTCTCTTATCTTTGAAGGTGGCTCGAATAGAGCCACCGCCACGCAAATGAACAAAAGTAGCTGCGAAGCAGCGGAGAGCACGATTTATCGTGCGGTTTTGTGAATGGCGTGGAGAGGTTCGGAACTGAGGTTTTTATACTGTGAAAAAATGGAATAAAGAACGTTTTGCAACTATATGGGAAAAGCTGGAGAGCATGATCGCGCTTCGAAGTCTGCGGGCGAGGATCTTCCTGCTGACGCTGGTGATCGGCCTGGTGCCTTGTATTGCCATGCGCCACGGTATCGTGAGCAATTACGAGGATCTGGCGGTGGAACAGCGGACCACAGTGGTACAGAACCAGTTGATGATCCTGGCCAATCATCTGATCAGCAACAATTATTTAAGCAGCCATGGTGTCAGAGAGGACACCGGCAATTCCAGAGAAGTCATCAATGCGGAACTGGAGATGCTGTCCAATCTGTATGAAGGCCGCGTTATGATCATCAACAAGAATTTCAAGGTGGAAAAAGATACCTACGGCATCAGTGAAGGAAAGACCATCATTTCCGAGGAGGTCATCAAATGTTTTCAGGGGGAAAACATTTCCCATTATGACCCGGAGCACGGTTACATAGAAATGACCACTCCCATCATGGATACCACGGCAAACACTACGGACGAAAACGGAAAAAGGAATCCGGATGCCATCCGGGGCGTTATGCTGACCAGCATTTCCAATGACAGTATCGTAAATGCCAAGGAAGTGCTGAATCGTAAGGCGTACATTCTGGAAGTGATCATGATGGTGGCAATCCTGGCACTGGCTATCATACTGTCCAGAGCTTTGACGAGACCTTTCAACAGAGTCACACAGGCCATCAATGCGGTAAAGGAAGGCTTCAGTGATGAGACGATCTCTGTGCCAGATTATGTGGAGACCGTACATATCGTAGATGCGTTCAACCAGCTGTTGAAGCGGATGAAGGCATTGGACGATTCCCGACAGGAATTTGTGGCAAATGTGTCCCACGAGTTGAAAACACCCATGACATCCATCAAGGTATTGTCGGATTCCCTGCTAGCACAGGAAAATGTACCGGCGGAGCTGTATCGAGAATTCATGGAAGACATTGCTTCCGAGATTGACAGAGAGAACCAGATCATTACGGATCTGTTGGCACTGGTAAAAATGGATAAAAAGGTACAGGATCTGAATATTGTATCGTTGAACATCAATGATCTGACGGAACTGATCTTAAAGAGACTGCGGCCCATCGCCCGGAAGAAGGATGTGGAAGTGGTATTTGAAAGCGTCCGTCCTGTGGTGGCAGAGGTGGATGAAGTTAAGATGACCCTGATCATGACGAATCTGGTGGAGAATGCCATCAAATACAATAAGGATCATGGCTGGGTGAAGGTGATACTGGATGCGGATCATCAGTATTTTACCTTTGAAGTCAGTGATTCCGGAATCGGTATCCCGGAGGAGGCTCTGGCACATATCTGCGAGAGATTCTATCGTGTGGACAAGTCTCATTCCAGAGAGATCGGCGGAACGGGACTGGGACTGGCGATCACCAAGAGCGCCGTCCTGATGCACAAGGGATCCCTTACGGTGACGAGTACCGAGGGGCAGGGCTCCTGTTTCCTGGTGAAGATCCCGCTGACATATATCGCCTCTTAGACGGAGCTGTTGTAAGAAAGATTGTGTAGTTATGAAGAGAGTTAAAAAATATGTTTTGACCGGTATGCTTCTGATGTTGCTGGCAGTCCTGACCGGTTGTGGCACGAGAGAGCCGGAGACCGGCAAAAAGATATCGGTGTATTATGTAAATACCGCAGAGACGAAGGTTGAGGTTCATGACCAGTATCTGAACACCAAGACACCGGAGGAACAGTTGGAAGAGACCATGACATTTCTCTCCACAACCCCGGAAAAGCTGGAATATAAGGCGCCTTTTGACATGGGATTTCAGGTTCTGGATTATGATGTGGAAGACGGAAAACTTGTGATCAATGTGGATAAGGCATATTCCGAACTTTCGGTCACCACAGAAGTACTGGTGCGGGCGGCCGTTGTAAGGACACTGACGCAGCTGTCCAATGTGAAATATGTGACGATTACCGTGGAAGGCAGTCAGTTATATGACAATGCAGGGGAATTGGTAGGCTGGATGAATGCCGAGCAGTTCATCAATAATGACGGTAACGAGATCAACACCTATGAACTGGTGAAGGTAAAGCTGTATTTTGCCAATGCAGACGGTGATAAGCTGATCGCGGCCTACAGAGAAAAGCATTATTCCACCAATACTCCGTTGGAGCGATTCGTGGTGGAGGAACTGATCGCGGGACCCAGCGGACAGATTGAGGGTCTGTACCCGGTGATCAATCCGGAGACCAAGATCATCAATATCCTGACCAAAGATGGAATCTGCTATGTGAATCTGGATTCCAGCTTCCTGACCGTGGTGAACAATGTTTCCACGGAGGTAGCAGTTTACTCCATCGTGAATTCCCTGGTGGAACTGGATAATATCAATAAAGTACAGATCCTGGTCAACGGCGAAGTGCCATCTACCTTCAGCAATTCCACTTTTGAACGGAATCTGGATTATGTAACGACTTTGGAACAGTAAATTTTGAATTTATGCGGGACAGGACTGTTTTTGCGTTGGACTGTCGGAACAGTCCTGACTGTGGGCAGGCGGGATTGCCTGCGGAAGGGAGCTTAATGAGACGACCGCTTTTTATGGCGTGTCTGTGTCTCGTGATAGTGCTCGCCATAGGAAGAATACTGACGGGGGCGGACACCGGGGATGCCGGCGTACTGCCGCCTGACGGAAGTCCGGTGAGGATCACGGGACGGATAGACACAAGAACTTCTGAAACGATTATTCTGAAATCAATTTCTATTATTCAAAACGATCTAAAATATTCCTATTCTGGAAAATTACAATGTGAGTTGACAAACACACAGGAGGTACAGAGCCTGAGACTGGGCCAGCATATTGTTCTGGAAGGCGTTTTTTCGCACTTCGATGCTGCGACCAATCACGGGGAATTTGACGTGCGGGCCTATTCTGCGGGAAAGGGCATCGGTGGCAGAGTGCGGAAAGCACAGGTTCTGGCAGCGGAGGAGGACTATAGCTTTTTGAGAGAAAAGTTGTTTGCCTTTCGAAGGAGATTACACGACAGACTGGCAAAGGTATTCCCGGAGAAAGAGGCTTCCGTTATGCAGACATTACTGCTGGGGGAGAAGGAAGAACTGGATGCGGAGGTAAAGGCGCTGTACCAGAGGAATGGGATCGCTCATATCTTAAGCATTTCAGGGCTACATATTACTTTGCTGGGGATGGGATGCTACCGGCTGCTTAAGAGACTGGGGGCTCCGGTCAGAGTGGCAGCAGCGGGAGGTGCCATGACACTGCTTCTGTACGGTATGATGGTGGGCATGAGTGTATCCGCCAGCCGTGCCATAGGAATGTATCTGCTGCAGATGTTGGGGATATTCGTGGGAAGGACTTACGATATGCTGACAGGTGTGGGGCTGTTGGCGGCATTGCTGGTGTTGCAGCAACCGGAGCGGCTTGGGGATGTGAGCTTTTTGATGTCTTTTGGGGCGGTGCTGGGGATCTGCTTGTTGACACCGGTGTTTGCCGGGGATGGTAGGGAAGATAATGTCGGTGTGGAAACGGCCAGTGGTGTGGTGGCAGGGCTTCTGACCGTGACAGATATTCTGGGTGATTCCGCTTACGAGAGGAACAAGTACCGGGAAGGCTGGCGGAAGGTGGTGTATGAAAGGCTTTGGCGCATGGTGTCAGCACTTAAAAGCGATTTTGCCGCCAGTGCCGGAGTTATTCTTTTTACGCTGCCCATACAGCTCTGGTTCTTTTATGAGATCCCTGTCTACTCGGTATTATTGAACCTGCTGGTGTTGCCCTTTATGAGTGTGGTGATGGCAGGGGGAATCCTGTCATTGATCCCTGGACTGGGAATTGCAGGGACGGTGGATTGTCTGATCCTGTGGTGGTATGAATGGATCTGCGAACGGTTCGGAGAACTGCCGGGAGCGGTATGGTGCGTGGGCCGCCCGGCAAAGTGGCAGATGGTCGTTTATTATAGTGGGCTATTTGTGTTGATCATTGGCAGGAATTATGCGGAAAAATGGAAGCGGCAAAGACTTTATGCAGCTTATGTGGCGGAAAATAATCATGGAGACGGACACCGCGCTGAAAGAGAAAGGCAGCGTCGGGAAACACGCGGAGTGGATGATAGCGGTAGGGGTAGAAAAAGAGAGAGTAACAGAAAAAAGATGCAGCATTCTGACAGGTACTCTGAAATATGTACCACCAGATGGCGGCATGTTTTAGCAAATTTTTGGTATACATGGCAGGGAGTGATGACATATAGGAACGGAGTTATGTGCCGAATTGTAGCCGCAATGATTTTAGTATTAATAGTTGGTTTACTGACCGGCAATTTTGATCGGGGAAGCCGTGTGACTTTTCTGGACGTGGGACAGGGAGACGGTATCGTGGTGGAGACCGGGCAGGGGGCATATCTTTTTGACTGCGGCAGTACCAGTCGGAGGAAAATCGGTGAATATGTGTTGAAGCCTTATCTCAAGAGCCGGGGAATCCAGTCTCTACGCGGTGTGTTTGTATCGCACCCAGATGAAGACCATATGAATGGCATATTGGAACTGCTGGAGAACGGTGGAGAATGGGGAATTACCGTGGAGCAGATGTTTCTGCCTGCGATTACGGAAGCGGAGCGCAGGGAGGCTTTTGAAAAATTGCTTGTTGCCGCGGAATATGCCGGAGTACCGGTAAGTTACATAAAATGTGGCGATGAGATCAGGGATAGTCGACTCCGGCTGCGGTGTCTGCACCCGGAGGAGAATACGACCCTTGCGGATGCCAATGCCTATTCGGAATGCTTCTACGTGGAGGTATTTGCGAAAGCAGTGAAGTGGGGCGCGGCAGAGGGGATGGAAGCAAGTGGAGAGGGCGGAAGAGCTGCTAGCGAAGTTTACGGTGAGAACGGCAGCTTTGCTGTCGGAGTTACTGGTGAGAAAACCGGTCATGGCGATACCGGTGAAAGGAAAAACTTCGGCGTGGGTGCCGGGAAGCTAAGCATTCTCCTGACAGGGGATGTGGAAGGCGAAGGGGAGCAGCAGCTGACACAGGAATTGCAGACGTTGAAGACGTTACAGGAAGCGAAGACGTTACGGGTAGCGCAGGAATCACAGGCTTTGCAGAATGCGCAGAAATTGCAGGAATCGCAGGAACCGCGAGAACAGCAGGAGTTGTGGGAATCACGGAGACAAGGGGGCTTCAAGGTAGACATCCTGAAGGTAGCGCATCACGGCTCAGGCTATTCCACCAGTTCTGAGTTCCTTGCCGCCGCCGGCCCCGCTGCCGCCATTATCTCCTGTGGTCGTAACAATTCCTATGGCCATCCCCATGCTGCGACGCTACAGCGCCTGGAAGATGCTAAGGTCCCCTGGTACCTCACCACTGACTATGGAGCCCTGACAGTAACCGTCGACAGTCACGGAAACCGGCTGCAAGGGTATCTGAGAAGAAAATAAGCCGTTGGGGTTCTAGGTAGTTGGGGCGTGAGAGGAAGAAAAGTAAGAATAAGCCCCGGGGAAGTCAAGAAGCTGGG
>OGDF01006867.1_pt1 | contig 11004 bp, 9 predicted proteins | sample 1570141 | NCBI WGS metagenome assembly OGDF01 (sample SAMEA4370581, study PRJEB24528) | human gut metagenome | reverse complement strand
ACTTCCGCCCCCAGATACACCAGAAACATAAACACTGCCCGCTTCGCCGACACGCCAAAGCCCGTGAGGAAGCCATACACCACCATAAAACTTCCGCTCACCGCCGCCGAAAAAGGATAACTTCTCTTTTTCTTCCGCAGAAACTGATAGAGCAGCATGCCGACCAGCGAGATATGTAAGCCCGAGATCGCCAGAATATGGGAGATTCCGCCGGACTGATAGAGCTCCTTCTGCTCTTTTTTTAAACCACTTTTTTCACCTAAAAGCATAGCCTGAAGAAGCCCGGCTTCCTCTTTTCCTGTGATCGTTTCCAACGTACGAGCCCAAAAAGAGCGCAGTTCATAAAGCTTCTGAAAAAAGAAATTTTCTTTCGCCTCAATTATCATAAGCTTTGCTTTTTTCAGAACCATGCCGATTCCACGGGCTTCATAATAGGCCTTCTGGTCAAACTGACCGGGATTGGAAGCCTCCTCCAGAGGCGCATAGCTTCCTGCTGCTTTTACTTTGTATCCGATTTTTAATGTTGTTTGCTGATTTTCGTAGACAAGAACCTGTCTTTGATAAGATAGATCTGATGATAGATAAATATGAGACAGACGAAGCTGCCGGCTGTTTTCCTTTTCTGTAATCTCCTCCACGGTTCCGGTCAGAGTGACCGTCTCCCCTGCGGAGAGAGCCGGCGGCGGTGGGGCAAGAATTCCCCGCGCCCTCGCCGCTCCAATCAGAAAAGCCACCAGCAAAAACGCCCAGAGAAGCGGTCGTTTTGTCATATAAGCGCCTTTCTTATTAAAAGAAACTCTTCCACAGCGAATCCACACCCACCGAGGGCTCCAGCACATCGCTCTCACTGGAGACAACCTGGTGAATGAGGTCTTCGCGTTTGGTAAAAGGTTGCGTGAGATCGATTTCATCCCGGTAAGTTGTTTCCTGTGAACCCTCGATCTGGATGATAACTTCCCTGACACCTGCCGTATCTATGATGGCATCCACCGCAGCATAGAGACTGGTCTCCGCCGTCACATTGGACTCTGAAGAGGGAGCCGCATTGAAAGCAGAATCAAAGTTTACCGTACAGGTGCCCCCCTCCGTCTGGACCGAGAGGACCTTGGTTTCCGCCGGAAGAACTGCCTGAAGCTTCGCATTCACCGGTCCTTTGATGAGCTCTTCCAGGATCACCTTTTCCAGCGTGGAATTGGAAGAATAGTGGACGTTTCGCATCTCCCGCTCGATGAGGCTGCCGTCGCTGTCCGCGAAATAGAGGGACAGGGTGGCATTCTGGTAGGAATTGATGCCGTCGCCCTTCGTATCGATGAAAGATTCCGCCGTCATGCCTCCCACCACGTCTCCTGCCTCATCCACAAGGTCTTCGCCATTCACCGTGATAACCACCTGTTCCACATTGGAGACCTGGATCAGCGTGTTGACAAAGGCCGCCCGGACCAGAATCTCCCGAACCGGGTCCATATCGTTGTAGGCCTCGTTGAAGTCCACATCCACCTCCCGGGCTTTCAGGACACAGTGCTCCACCTTCACCTCATCCGGCAGGGCTTTCACATGGTCGCTTCCCACCTGGGGACGGCCCATTTTTTCCAGAAGCTCCTCCGTCACCTCTCTCGGCGAGGTGGAACTCTCCGGCGTGTAGCTCTCTTCCACCAGCTTCGTGCCGGAGGTGCTGATATAATACACCTGATACTGGGTGGAACCGCCGCTTTTCTCCGAACAGCCAGTCAGAAGAAGGGCCAGCAGAAAAATCATCAGAAAAGATACTCTTTTTTTCATATCAGGCCTCCTCACTCTGCATGGATCAGAGGAATGCGGACCGTAAAGGTCGTACCCTCTCCCAGTTTGCTGTATACTTTGATAGCTCCCCGGTGCATCAGAACGGCGCTTCTCGTGATGGCAAGACCAAGACCCGTACCGCCGATCTCTCTCGAATGGGATTTGTCTACCCGGTAAAAGCGTTCAAAAATATGTTCCTGGGATTCCTCGGGAATACCGATGCCGGAATCCTCCACTTTGACATAGAAATACTTGTGATCCACATTTAAGGAAACATGAACCCAGCCCTCGTCCTTGTTGTACTTGATCGCATTTTCCACAAGGTTGGAAAGGGCCAGACTCAGCTTTGTCTCGTCCACCTGCGCCACCACTGGCTTGAAGTTTTCCATGACAAGCTCCACCTTTTTCTTGTCAGCGATGGGTTTTAAGCGCTTGATGATCTGATCCAGAAGCTCGTTGATATTTTTGTCTTCAATGTGAAGATCCGCCGCCTTTTTATCCAGCTTGACAAGGGATAAGAGGTCGTTGATGATCTTGTTTTCCCGGTCGATCTCCTCGCCGATATCCGTCATGAACTCCTTATAGAGCTCCACCGGCACATCGTCCTGGGAAATCAAGGAGTCCGCCAGCACCTTCATGGAAGTGATGGGCGTTTTCAGCTCGTGGGACACGTTGGAGACAAACTCCTGTCGCGAATCCTCCAGCACCCGGAGCCGTTTCAGCATCCGGTTGTAGGCCTCGGAGAGCAGCTGGGTCTCAGTATAATCCGGAATCGAAATATCCTCCTCCAGGAAACCGCCGGTCATCTCGTCGAGGGACTGGGTGACTTTTCCGAAGGGACGGATCAGAAGCTTGGAGGTATAAAGGGCCGCCAGAAAAACAAGCGCTGCCATACCGATCTGTAAAAGGAGCACCTTATGGCTCAGGGCCGACCGGCTCTCCTGAATATCGTTGGTGGGAGTGCTGATGACCAGCACGCCTTCCACCTGATCCTCGTCATTTTCCAGGGGGATCGTCATCTCGATAAACTCGCTGGCCTCGTCGTAACGCATGGTCCGCGAGCCCTGAAAACACTTCAAAAGCTCCTCGGAGATGATCAGCTTGTTCTCATCCAGGCCATAGGTATCCTTGATGATCCGGAAACCGCTGTTCACAATGACGATGCGGCCGTTATAGAGCCCCGCCAGCTGCGAGAGCTCCATCTCCGCCACCTCCGATGTATTTCCCTGAAGATAGCCTGAGCGGACCAGTTCCTCTGCCAGGCTGATACACTGATTCTGCACCAGCGACCCTCTCTGGGTAATGCTCTGCTCCTCAAAACTTCTCAGAATTCCCTGCTTGATCAGCATGATGGGTATGATGCCCACCAGCATAAAAATGACAAAGATGCGGAACTGCAGGCTCTTTCCGTACTGCCGAATCCATTTTCCCTTAAAAAACTTTTTCACTGTCGTTCCCCTGTCAAGAAAAGGCCGGCGCATAGAAAAACGCCGACCTTTTTATTCTACTTCTTTCGTCTATTTATCAGGTCTGCTGGAAATAGTAGCCCACACCCCATTTGGTGTGAACGTATCTCGGCTCGCTGGGATTGGCCTCGATCTTCTCTCTCAGACGGCGGATATGTACATCCACGGTACGGACATCGCCGGGATACTCATAACCCCAGACGATGTTCAGAAGATTTTCCCGGCTGTAAACCTTGTTCGGATTGAAAACAAGGAGTTCCAGCACATCAAACTCCTTCGCCGTCAGGTTGACCTCTTTTCCGGCGATGCTCACCCGGCGTCCCTCACAGTCCAGCCGGAGATCTCCGGCCTCCACGACCTTGCTTCTGGTCTCCTCTGGCGCTTTTCTCGCCGTGCGGCGCATGATGGCTTTCAGCCGCGCCTTAACCTCCAGGATGTTGAAGGGCTTCGTGATATAATCGTCCGCGCCGTACTCCAGTCCCAGAATTTTATCCATATCATCTCCCTTGGCAGTCAGCATCACAACCGGCACCGATGAAAATTCCCGGATGGACTGGCACACTTCAAAGCCGCTGAACTTGGGCAGCATCACATCCAGAAGAACGATATCGTACTCCTTCTCTTTGACCATGTTCAGCGCTTCCTCGCCGTCGTAGGCGCAGTCTACTTCCATTCCATCCTGCTCCAGGCTGAAACGGATTCCTTTCACGATCAGTTTTTCATCATCCACTACCAGTACTTTCTTTGCCATGGGCTATTCTCCTTACTAAACCTTAATCTTATCCCTGATCTTCTGAAACATGGCATCTTTGATCCCGCTGACCTGCATGATCTCCTCGATGGAAGAAAAGCCGCCCTTCGCCTCGCGATAGGCAATGATATCCGCCGCCCTCGCTTCGCCGATCCCAGGAAGAGTCTTCAGTTCTTCAGGCCCCGCCGTATTGATGTTGACCCTGTCATCGGTTTCCTGTAAAGGCGCCTGGCCTCCTTCTGTCTCCTCCCCTTCAAAGGGAATGTAGACCTGCTGCCCGTCCGTTAGCTCTGCCGCCTGGTTTATCAGCCGTTCCAAGGCTTCGGGAAGAAGGCCGCCGGCCGCTTCCACCGCCTGAAAAACCCGACTTTTTTCCGGAAGTTCGTAAACGCCGGGCTTTGCCACGGCTCCTCTCACATCCACAAACAGGGTACCGCGGGAAACTTCTGTTTCTTCCTGGCTCTCCTCCTCAAAGGAAGAGACCGCAGGAAACGTTTCTTCTTCTATTTCCATAGCCTGCCTTCTCCCGCAGCCGGTAAGACAGCTTACCAGAACCGTCAGAAAAAGAAAAATCTGCCAGACATGTTTCATATTTTCTGTATCTCCCTTCATCCCCATAGATGAAAGGCCCCTTACACAGACAATATTATTGTAGCGGAAAATTCACATTTTTACAACACATTTTTAAAAAGTTTTTCACCATTTGAAAACAATCACCCCGATAATGGCGATGCCCATTCCCATGAGTTTTCTCCACTCAAAGGCAGTGCGCTCCACGCCGAACCAGCCGAAAAGTTCGATGACCCAGGCCACGATGAGCTGGGAAATCACGATGAGCATCGCCGCCCGGGCAGGCCCCAGGTCCGCCATGCTCCGCACCACGGTGACGGTGATAAAAGCGCCGATGACACCGCCGAGAAGAGTCCACTTATTCGGGACTTCCATCAGAGTGAGAAAACTCTGCCGGTCCGTGAAGGCCCAGGCAAGGAGACAGACGATGAGGGCTGTCAGCTGAACAAACGAGGTCGAGACCCAGAGGCTCGTGGCTTTGGTGACTTCCGTGTTAAATACGCCCTGAATGCTCATCAGGGCTCCTGAGATCAGTGCGATCATGACTCCAGACATAGAAAAAACTCCCTTTGCTTTTTCCATATTATGTGCAAAGGGAGTCCTCTTTATACCTTTTTTCAGAAGCTCTTTTCCAGCTTTTCGATCATCTCGTCGATATGCTCTTTCTCAATGACAAGGGGCGGTACCAGACGGATCACATCGCTGCCCGCGGAGAGAACGATGAGGCCGTTTTCCAGCGCTTTCTTCAAGATCTCGCCAACGGGACGTCCCGTCACTACCAGACCCTGCATGAAGCCTTTGCCCCGGCGGGCGCTTAAGAAATCGTATTTCTCCACCAGCTTATCCAGACGTTTCTCCAGATAGGGAGTCAGCTCGTTCACATGATCCACGATATGGTTCTTCTCAAAAAGTTCAAACACCTTCGTCACAGCCGCGCAGGCAAAGGGGTTGCCGCCGTAGGTGGTTCCGTGATCTCCCGGTACCAGAGTGGCGTTGGCAGTCTTCTCATTGAGGACGAAAGCGCCCACGGGAACGCCACAGCCCAGAGCTTTCGCCGTGGTCATGATATCCGGCTCCACGCCGTACTCCTGCCAGGCATACATGGAACCCGTACGGCCCATACCGCACTGAATCTCATCGAGAATCAGAAGGATGTCATTTTCTTCACAGATCTTCTTCACGCCCTGGAGAAACTCCTTCGTCGCAGGATAAATACCGCCCTCGCCCTGAACGGTCTCCAGAATGATCGCGCAGGTCTTCTTCGTCACCTGGGCTTTGACGCTCTCAAGATCGTTGAAATCTGCGAAGCGGATGCCGCCGATCAGGGGTTTGAAGGGCTCCTGATAATGGCTGTTTCCGGTGACGGACAGAGCGCCCATGCTTCTTCCATGGAAGGAATGGTTCATCGCGATGATCTCATGATCGGTGCAACCGTCCTTGTTCCAGGCGTATTTTCTTGCTGCTTTGATGGCTCCTTCGATGGCCTCGGTTCCGCTGTTGGTGAAAAATACCTTGGAAAGACCGCTGGCCTTGGTGACTGCCTCCCCGGCCGTCATCAGGGGCACATTATAATAGAGGTTTGAGGTGTGGATCAGCTGGTCGATCTGATTTTTCAGGGCCTCGTCATAGTCCTGATAATGATAGCCCAGAGCAAAAACAGCGATACCGGCGCCGAAATCCAAATATTTCTTTCCTTCTACGTCAGTCAGATAAACACCCTCGCCTTTTTCCAGAACCACCGGGAAACGGTTGTAGGTGTGAAGGATCACATTCTCTGACCGGCTGATATATTCTTCTGTCTTACTCATGAGCTTCCTCCTTCTCTCCAGTGATCACAGTACCGATACCGGTCTTGGTAAAGAACTCGAGAAGCAGGCTGTGCTCCATTCTTCCATCCAGAATATGTACTTTTCCAACGCCCGCTTTCACAGCGTCCACGCAGTTCTGGATTTTCGGGAGCATGCCGCCGCCCACATTTCCGCTCTCCAGAAGGGCTTCTGCCTCGGAGATTGTCAGGGAGGAAATAAGGCTTGTGCGGTCCAGCGGATTGCGGTAAACGCCCTCGATATCCGTCAGGAAGGCCAGTTTGCTTGCTTTCATGGCGGTAGCGATGGCGCAGGCCGCGTCGTCGGCGTTGACGTTATAGGAATGGTAATCGCTGCCGGAACCGATGGGGCAGACAACCGGAACGAAATCGTTGGCAATCAAGGTATCCAGAATTTCAGTGTTGACCTCTGCCACCTCTCCTACATAGCCAATATCCTGACCTTTGGAGAGCTTCTTGCTCACCCGGAGCAGGCTTCCATCTTTTCCGCTGATGCCAACAGCCTTGACACCGACTTTTTCCATCATGGAAACGAGACCTTTGTTGATCTTATTTAAAACCATCTCGGCGATCTCCATCGTGTCTTTGTCCGTCACACGAAGACCATTCACAAAGTTGGTCTCAAGGCCGGCTTTGTTCACCCATTTGGTGATCTCTTTTCCGCCGCCGTGGACGATGATCGGATGGAAACCGACCAGCTTTAAGAGAGCTACGTCACGAATCACATTCTTTTTCAGCTCATGATCCACCATGGCGCTTCCGCCGTATTTGACGACGATGGTCTTTCCGTGAAATTCCCGGATATAGGGCAGAGCCTCGATGAGGACGCCCGCCTTTTCAAACCAGTTTGTCATATTGTTTTCTTCCATTTTCTTTCTCCATTCTGCCGCCGGAAAGCGGCGTTCTTATTACTTAAGAGCGGTAATCCGCGTTGATCTTCACATAATCATAGGTGAGATCGCAGCCCCAGGCCGTCGCGGAGGCCTCTCCCATCTTCATATCCGCAATGGCGGTTACTGCTTTCTCAGAAAGAATCTTTGTAGCTTCTTCCTCGCTGTAGCCGGTGTCCACGCCGTTCTCGATGATCTTCAGCTTTCCGGCAGCGCTCTCAAAGTAGAGATCCACTTTTTCCGGATCAAACTGTACGCCGGAATAGCCCAGAGCGCAGAGAATCCGGCCCCAGTTGGCGTCATGGCCAAAGATGGCTGCTTTGGTAAGATTGGAGGTGATGACGGATTTGCTTAAAATCACAGCCTCCTCTTTGGATTTCGCATGGATGACCTTGCACTCGAAAAGAGCGGTCGCGCCCTCTCCGTCCCCGGCCATGGTCTTTGCCAGGGTCTCGTTTACCTGATAAAGAGCCTTCACAAAAGTCTCATAATCTTCGTTTTCCTCAGTGATCTCCGGGTTGCCTGCCAGACCGTTGGCCAGCAGAAGAGCCGTGTCGTTGGTGGAGGTATCGCCATCCACAGAGATCATATTATAGGTATCTTTTACCACAGAGCTTAAAGCCTTCTGGAGAAGCTCTCTGGAAATCGCCACGTCCGTCATGATAAAGGCCAGCATCGTACACATGTTGGGATGGATCATGCCGGAGCCCTTGCTCATAGCGCCGATGGTCACAGTCTTTCCGCCGAGCGTAAACTCGATGGCAGTCTCTTTCTTGATCGTGTCGGTGGTCATGATGGACTCAGCCGCCAGGGTGCCTGCCGCTTTTGTGTCAGAGAGCAGAGGGATCATTTTTTCCACGCCGCCCTTGATCTTGTCCATCGGAAGCTGGCGTCCGATGACGCCGGTGGAAGCCACGAGAATCTGATCCTCTGATACATGCAGAAGCTCTGCTGTCTTCGCTGCGGTCTCCCGGCAGTAGCCGTAGCCTTCCTCGCCGGTGCAGGCATTGGCGATACCGCTGTTTGCCACGATGGCGCTGGCCTTTCCTACCTCATAGACCACATGCTGGTCCCATTTGACAGGAGCCGCCTTTACCACATTCGTGGTAAAAGTTCCGGCCGCCACACAGGGAACCTCGCTGTATACCATAGCCATATCTTTTTTATCTTTTTTGATGCCGGCAAAAATTCCTGCCGCCTGAAATCCTTTGGGAGCGGTTACGCCGCCTTCGATTACTTTCATCTTTCTACTCCTTTCACCCGATCAGGGGAACATTGGAACGAGATTCAGTCCCTCGTTCTCCGGAAGCCCGAAGAGCAGGTTCATGTTCTGCACGGCCTGTCCTGCGGCTCCTTTTACCAGGTTGTCCATAGCTCCCATCATGATGATACGGTGGGTTCTGGGATCAATCTTGAAATTTACGTCCACATAGTTGCTGCCTTCCACCCATTTGGTCTGGGGGCAGACATCCTTATCCAGCACGCGGACGAACTGTTCCTTCTCATAATATTTATCGTATGCAGCCTTCACTTCCTCATAGGAAACGTCTTTTTTGAGGGAAGCGTAAGCGGTGATGAGGATGCCTCTGTTCATGGGAACCAGATGCGGGGTGAAGTTTAAAAGGATCTCTTTTCCTGCCGCATAGCCAAGCTGTTCCTCGATCTCCGGCGTGTGACGGTGGCCGGCCACGCCGTAGGCCTTGATGTTCTCATTGACTTCGCAGTAGAGGTTGTCCACCTTGGCTCCCCTTCCGGCTCCGGAGGTACCGGATTTTGCGTCGATGATGATGGTATCCGGATCGATGAGTCCCTCTTTTAACAGGGGATAAATGGACAGGGTGCTGCAGGTGGGATAGCAGCCCGGGTTCGCGATCAGGCGCGCCCCTTTGATCTTCTCACGGTTGATTTCCGGCAGTCCGTAAACGGCTTCCTCGATAAACTGGGGAGCCTTGTGCTCGATCTTATACCACTCTTCGTATATTTTTACATTTTTAATACGGAAATCCGCGCTCAGGTCGATGACCTTTGCTTTGGAAAGAATTTTCTCATTGATTGAGGAAGCACAGAAGCCCTGGGGGGTGGCGGTAAAAATCACATCCACCTGGTCGGCCAGCGCCTCCAGATTGTCATCCCGGCAGACATCCTCCACCAGCTGGAACATATTCTGATAAACACTGCTGTATTTCTTATCAATATAGCTTCTTGAGCCATACCATTTAATTTCCACATCTTTGTGTGCCAGTAAAATCCGTACCAGCTCGCCCCCGGCATAACCGGTGGCCCCGATAATTCCTGCCTTGATCATGTTCTTTTCTCCTCTTTATCTCTTTTTGTCAGCCCGGCTGACACTTTCTTTTGAAGATAGCACTTCTTACTTTTATCGTCAAGTGTCCGGTTTCTTTTTTTGTCTCCGGAATGCCGATGAGTAATTATACATTATCGCTGTATAATATGCAAGTAGTTTTTGAAGTATTCAGAACCGGATAATTTTTTCTCAATTTCCTGTTGCATAATTATAATTTTTGTTGTATAGTAAGGCATATTGAGTGAAAAATGATCAGGAGGTCTTTTATAATGAAAGAAAAAGTTGTATTAGCTTATTCCGGCGGTCTGGACACCACAACCCTGATTCCCTGGCTGAAGGAAAATTTCAATTATGACGTTATCTGCTGCTGTGTAAACTGTGGACAGGGAAACGAGCTGGATGGCCTGGATGAGAGAGCAAAACTTTCCGGCGCTTCCAAATTATATATCGAGGACATCATCGACGACTTCTGCGATAACTACATCATGCCCTGCGTGGAGGCCGGCGCTGTATACGAGCACAAATATCTCCTCGGTACTTCCATGGCCCGCCCGGCTATCGCAAAGAAACTGGTAGAGATTGCCCGCAAAGAGGGCGCTACCGCTGTCTGCCACGGCGCTACCGGTAAAGGAAACGACCAGATCCGTTTTGAGCTGGGTATCAAAGCTCTGGCTCCGGATCTGAAGATCATCGCTCCCTGGCGTATGACCGATATCTGGAAAATGGAATCCCGTGACGACGAGATCGCATACTGCAAGGCTCACGGCATCCATCTTCCCTTCGATGACAGCCACAGCTACAGCCGTGACCGTAACCTCTGGCACATCAGCCACGAGGGACTGGAGCTCGAGAATCCGTCCCAGGCTCCGAACTATGACGACATGCTCGTTTTGAGCGTTACCCCGGAAAAAGCTCCGGATAAAGAGACCGAGATCACGATGACCTTCGAGCACGGCATTCCGAAGACACTGAATGGCAAAGCCATGAAGGTTTCCGAGATCATCACCGAGCTGAACCGCATCGGCGGCGAAAACGGCATCGGTATCGTTGATATCGTTGAGAACCGTGTCGTTGGTATGAAATCCCGCGGCGTTTACGAGACACCGGGCGGAACTATCCTGATGGCAGCTCACGAGCAGCTGGAGGAGCTGACCCTCGACCGTGACACCATGGAGACCAAGAAGAAACTTGGCAGCCAGTTTGCTCAGGTTGTATACGAAGGAAAATGGTTCACTCCCTTAAGAGAAGCTCTTCAGGCATTCGTAGAGTCCACCCAGAACTATGTGACCGGCGAAGTAAAGATGAAGCTTTACAAAGGCAACATCATCAAAGCCGGAACCACTTCTCCCTACAGCCTCTACAACGAGTCCCTGGCTTCCTTCACCACCGGTGATCTTTACGACCACCACGATGCTGAC
>OGDF01006855.1_pt1 | contig 11021 bp, 7 predicted proteins | sample 1570141 | NCBI WGS metagenome assembly OGDF01 (sample SAMEA4370581, study PRJEB24528) | human gut metagenome | reverse complement strand
AGAAGTTCAGGCGCAGCGTGTTCTCGTGTCCGCCGTCGCAGAAGAAGTGCGTGCCGGGGACGTAGGCGACGTGGCGCTCTACCGCTTGTTCCAGCAGCTCCTTTGCGTCGATGCCCTCCGGCAGCGTCACGAAGATGAACAGGCCGCCGTCCGGGCGCGTGTACGTCGTGCCTTCGGGAAAGGTCGAAAGTTCACTCAGCATAGCATCCAGCTGCGCCTTGTAGCTGCGGCAGATGCGCTTGATGTGGTCGGGCAGCAGACCGCGCCGCAGGTACTGATCCACAATCGCCTGTGTAAGGTTTGCCGTGTGGACGTCGGTGGACTGCTTGCCGACGGTGCATTTGCGCAGGATGCCCGCGTCGCCCGCCATGAATCCGACGCGCAGACCGGGGCTGATAATCTTGCTGAACGAGCCGAGGAAAACGACCCAGCCATCCTTGTCGAAGGATTTGATGGAGGGGCACGCTTCTCCGGCATATCGCAGGTCGCGGTACGGATCGTCCTCCGCCACGACGACGTGGTACTTCGCGGCGAGTTCCGCAATGGGCTTGCGGCGGTCGGCGGCCAGCGTGATGCCCGTCGGGTTCTGGAACGTCGGGATGGTGTAAAGCAGCTTCGGGTGATACTGGCGCATCGCTTCTTCCAGCTTTTCCGGGATGATTCCGTTCTCGTCGCTCTCTACCGGCACCAGCGTCGCCTGATACAGCCGCATACACTGCATGTTGCCCAGAAACGACGGGTTCTCCACCAGAATCACGTCGCCGGGGTCAATCAGCGCTTTGCAGAGCAAATCCATCGCCTGTGTTGAGCCAGTGACGGGCAGCACCGCAGGCACGGCGCATCCAAGCTGCTGCTCCACATAGGCGTGCAGGCTTTCCAGCAGCGGCGGATACCCCTCCGTCGCGCCATATTGCAGGATGCGCTTGCCGTCCTTTTGCAGCACGTCGCGGGCGATTTCGGCGCATTCCGCATCGGGCAGCGCCGATGCCGCCGGATTGCCGCCCGCGAAGGAAATCATGCCGGGCTTGGCAATCATCTTGAAGATTTCGCGAATGGCGCTGCCGCTGATCTGGTCGAAGCGGTGCGCGAAACGCAGGGAATCAAGCGCCATATTCCAATCACTCCTTACTACTTTCAGAGAATAAGAATAAAAAACACCTTCCCCGGACAAAATCCGGGGAAGGTGACAAAATGCCACGGTACCACTTCCGTCTGGCTGCGAACAGCCCTCAAGGAGGAACAGTCATTCCTCGCACGCTGTAACCGGCGCACCGGATGCCGCCTACACGCCGCGCAGACGCGGTTTCAGCGGATGACTCGGAGCTGTACGTCACCCTATGCGTCGCCTGCTTCCTCACACCGCCCGGAAGCTCTCTGCCTGCGCCGCAGAAGCGGATGACCCGTCTCCTCATTGCCCTGATGGGTGCATGATAGCACGGTTTTTCCCGCTTGTCAAGGGGAAAATTTTTGGTCAGGCGGTATCGCAAAGGCGGGAAAATCACACAATCTGCAAGAAATGTTCACGAAATCGACACATGTCGGCGCTTTTTCTGGAATTTCTGGCGGCATTTTTGTGAAACGGGCCGAAAAAGTCTTGCCATTTCCGCTAAAATCCTGTATACTATACTCTGACCCAGCTATGGGTGCATTTATCGTGTCCGCGAGGACAAAAGCTGGGAAGCCCCTGGATGAAGGAGGTCGACTACTATGGATTGCAAAATCAAGAACGACATCGGAACAATCTATATTACGGAGGATGTCCTGCTCAAGGTCGTGGGATACGCGGCGCTGGAATGCTACGGCATCGTTGCCATGTCCTCCAAGCGTGCCAAGGATGGCATCGTCGAATGGCTGGGAAGGGAAAACCTCTCCAAGGGCGTGCAGATTCGCAGTGTTGGCGATATGCTGGACGTCGATCTGTTCATCATCGTGGAATACGGCATCTCCATTGCCGAGGTGTGCAAGACCATTGTCGATACCGTGCGCTATAAGCTGGAAAGCATGACGGGCGTGAAGGTTCGCAAGGTCAACATCTCCGTGGAAGGTATCCGCGTGTAATGCAGGAAAGCCACACGGCAGCAGTTCCAAGGAGCTGGCGCCGAAAGCAGGTAGGAGGAATTTACCTTTGATACAGCATAAAACCATTGACGGGCTGCTGCTGCGCGACATGGTCGTCGCGGGTGCGGCACTGCTCGAAAAGAACCGGGAAGCGGTGGACGCGCTGAACGTTTTCCCTGTCCCGGACGGCGATACGGGGACGAATATGTCCCTGACCATGCAGAGCGCGACCCGCGAGGTCAATGCGCAGGAGTACCTGCGCGCGGATGAGGCGGCGGCTGCCATCTCGAAGGGTGCGCTCAAGGGCGCGCGCGGCAACTCTGGCGTTATCACGTCCCAGCTGCTGCGCGGCTTCGCGACGTCCTTGAAGGGCGTGGAGAAGATTACCCCCGTGCAGTTTGCGCAGGCATTGAAGGCGGGCTCTGACAAGGCGTACAAGGCGGTCATGAAGCCCAAGGAGGGCACGATTCTGACCGTCGCGCGCGTCATTGCGGAGGACGCCATCAAGTACACCGAGAGCAATCCCGATGACTACGATGGGCTGATGAATGTCATTCTGACCAGCGGCGAGGCGATTTTGAAGCGCACGCCCGACATGCTGCCGCCCCTGAAAGCGGCGGGCGTGGTCGACTCCGGCGGACGCGGCCTCATGCTGATTTACACCGGCTATGCGGCGGTCATGCGCGGCGAGGAAATTGCTGACCCGGCGGCACTGCTGGCGGGCGATAGTCAGGTGGAAGAGGATATTCACGATCTGTCCGGCGATCTGCCTTATGCCTACTGCACGGAGTACGACATCGTGAACTTCCGCGAGGACTGCACAGAGGGCGACGTGGATTCCTTCCGCCGCCGCCTGAACCGCATTGGCAACTGCGTCAAGGTGACGGGCGACCTGACCGAGACGAAGGTGCATGTGCACACCAACGACCCCGGCAACGCTATCCAGTATGGCATTGAGCTGGGCGAACTGGTGAATGTGAAGGTGGACAACATGCTGGCGCGCAAGCGTGCGCTGGAAGCGGAAAAGGCGCCCGCAGCGGTGGAAGCCCCTGCTGAACCCGCGAAGGAATTTGGCATGGTGGCAGTGTCGCTGGGCGACGGTTTCTCCAGCATCTTCCGTGATTTGACGGTGGATGTGGTGGTCGAGGGCGGTCAGACGATGAACCCGTCGGTGGATGACATTCTGAACGCCATCAATCAGGTCAACGCCAAGTGTGTGTTCGTGTTTCCGAATAACGGCAACGTCATTTTCGCGGCGAATCAGGCGGCGGAACTGGCGGAGAAGGAAGTGCACGTCATCCCCACGAAGAACGTGGCGATGGGCATTGCCGCGGCGGTCGCGTTCCAAGACGACGTGTCCGGCGAGGAGAACGCCAAGCGCATGGCGGAAGCGGCGGAGCACGTCAAGACCGGTACGGTAACGTATGCGGTGCGCGACAGCGAGTACAACGGCGTGCAGATTCACAAGGGTGACATCATCGGGATGCACAACGGCAAGATTGAGTATTGCGGCAATTCTGTGCATGACGTTGTGATGGACATGATGAAGGCCGTTGTGACCGACGACGCGGAGCTGATTACCGTCTACTACGGCGCGGATACGACGAAGGAAGACGCGGAGCAGGTGGCGGCGGAAATCGCCGAGCAGTATCCGAACTGCGACGTGGATTGCCTGCTGGGCGGTCAGCCGCTGTATTACTATCTGATTTCTGTGGAGTAAAAAGCAAATGGAGCTTTCCGCCATCAAGGGCATTGGCCCAACCCGGCTGGAATCCCTTCGCGCAGTGGGCGTCTGCTCATTGCGCGATTTGTTGTATTTTCTTCCGCAGCGCTACGAGGACAGAACACACCCGATTCCCTGCGCGGACGCAAACGGCGGCGAGGTGCTGGTGATGGGCGTTGTACAGGACGCACCGAAACTCAGCCGCTTCAACGGCTTGACGCGCGTGACGGCGTACCTCTGGGATGACAGCGGAAAACTGCCGCTGGTGTGGTATAATCAGCCGTGGATGATGCAGAACCTACCGGTTGGGCAGACCATTATGCTCTTCGGGCGTATGGGGCAGAGCCGGGGAAAACCCGTCCTGCAAAACGCGCAGCGGGTGACGGAACCGTGTATCCTGCCGGTGTACCGCGCCGTGAAGGGAATGCCGGCGAAGTCCTTCCGCGAAATGATGCAGCAGGCGCTGGAACAGGTTGATGACTGCTGTCCGGAGACGCTGCCGAACGACCTGCGCATCCGCCATCAGCTGTGTGAGCTGAATTTCGCCATCCGGCAGGCGCATTTTCCACTGAATGTAGAAAACCTGCGGCTGGCGCGGCGGCGGCTGGCATTTGAGCAGATGCTGATGTATCAGGCGGCGCTTGGTATGCAGCGCGGACACAAGGCGGATGGAAGGGCACTGCCGATTCCGCCGGATGCGCCGGAAAAATTCTGGCGGACGCTGCCGTTCCCGCCGACCGGGGCGCAGAAGCGCGTCTTGGAGGAAATCGCGGCGGATTTGCGGTGTGACCGGGCGATGAGCCGCCTCGTGCAGGGCGATGTCGGCTGCGGCAAAACCGCGCTGGCGTTCGGGGCGATTGCCATGACATGCGCCTGCGGATACCAGGCGGCGATGATGGCGCCGACGGAAATTCTCGCGCGCCAGCACTACGAATCCGCCAAGGCAATGCTGGAACCGCTGGGCATCCACTGCGGTCTGCTGATTGGCTCGATGCGTCCGAAGGCGAAGCGGGAGGCGCAGGAGGCTTGCGCAAACGGGGAATATCAGGCAGTGTTCGGGACGCACGCGCTGATCAGCGAAAAGGTGGCGTATCAAAGGCTCGGACTGGTTGTGACGGATGAGCAGCACCGTTTTGGCGTGATGCAGCGCTCGACCTTGCAGCAGAAAGGCGCGGACGGCACGAAAGCGCCGCATGTGCTCGTCATGTCCGCAACGCCGATTCCGCGCACGCTTGCGCTGATTCTCTATGGCGACCTTGATGTGTCCATTGTCGATGAGCTGCCGCCGGGGCGCACGCCAGTCAAGACGCGAGTCGTGCCGGAAGAGAAGCGCGCCGGGATGTACGGCTTCCTGCGGCAGGAGGTGCTGAAAGGGCATCAGGCGTATGTGGTCTGCCCGCTGGTTGAGGACAGCGAGATGATGGAGGACGTTCGCAGCGCACAGGCGACGTTCGACGCGCTGAAAAACGGCGAATTGTCGGGGCTTCGCGTCGGATTGACGTGGGGCGCACAGCCCGCGGACGAAAAAGCGCAGGTGCTCAGCGAGTTTTCCGCCGGGAATCTCGATGTCCTCGTGTCCACGACGGTCATCGAAGTCGGTGTGAACGTGCCGAACGCGAGCGTCATGGTGATTGAAAATGCCGAGCGCTTCGGGCTCAGCCAATTGCATCAACTGCGCGGGCGCGTCGGGCGCGGGTCAGCGGAAAGCTGGTGCTTCCTGCTGGCAGCGGAAAATGAGCGATTGCGCATCCTGACGCAGACGAATGACGGCTTCATCGTCGCGCAGAAAGACTTGGAGCTTCGCGGGCCGGGCGACCTGATGGGTACGCGGCAATCTGGCGAAATGATGGCGGATTTCCTGCTTGACGGTGACGTGAAGCTGCTGGATGAAGCTGCGAAGTGCATGAAGCGCCTGCGGGAAAACCCAAAATTGGCGGCGGAGCGTCAGCAAGTGGAAGCGGAAGCGCTGCGTAATTATCGTGATAAATTGGCAGATATTGCAATGAACTGATGGAAAGGGGCAAAACAGGATGGACAACATGCTGACTTGCACGGAAAACCGCGAGCTTTCGTGGCTGCGGTTCAACGAGCGAGTACTGGAAGAGGCGGAGGATGAGCGCGTACCGCTGTGCGAACGTCTGTCGTTCCTCTCAATTTTCCAGAGCAATCTGGACGAGTTTTTCATGGTGCGCATCGGCAGCCTGCATGACCAGATGCTGCTGGATAAGGAGGCACGCGAGAACAAGACGAACATGACCCCCGGCGAGCAGATTGACGCTGCCGTCAGCCGCATCCGCACGCTGTGCGACCGCCGTGACCGGACGTATGCCGATGTGCTGAAGAAGCTGGAGGACGAGGGCATCAGCATCGTCAACTTCCGCCAAATCAGCTCGGAAAGCGAGCAGTATCTGGCGAAAATCTTCCGTGAAGACTATCTGCCATTGCTTTCGACTTATGTCGTGGGCAAAAAGCAGACGTTCCCGTTCCTCAAAAACAAGGAGATTTATGCCGTCGCCGTCCTGCGCACGGGCAGCGAGAAGGAAAAAATCGGCATCGTTCCGTGCGGGGAGAACATGTTCCCGCGCCTGATTGAGGTGCCGGAGCGCACGGGCTGCTATATCCTCTCGGAGGAGCTGATTCTGCACTATCTGCCGCTGCTTTTTGGCAGCTACCGCATCGCAAGCAAGACGCTGGCGCGCATTACCCGCAGCGCCGACATTGACGCGGACAGCGTATACGACGAAGACCTCAACTATCGCGACCACATGGCGGAAGTCGTGCGCCTGCGCCAGAAACTCTGCCCGGTACGTTTGGAACTCAGCCGAAAAATCGGGCACGACATTATCGAGAAGCTGTGCGACCAGCTGAAACTGGACACCGCGCGCGTCTACGAGTACGATACGCCGCTGGATATTAGCTTCCTGTTTAATATTCAGGATAAACTGCGCAGCCATGCGGAACTGTTCTACGCGCCACGTCATCCGCAGGCAACGCCGGATATCGTGGACAATCGCCCGGTGATGGAGCAGATTCTGGAAAAGGATGTGCTGCTGCACTATCCCTACCAGAGCATCCGCCCGTTCCTGCGGATGCTGTCCGAAGCGGCGAATGATCCGCAGGTCGTCTCCATCCGCATGACGCTCTACCGCCTCGCGCGCGACTCGAAGGTTGTGGAAGCGCTGGTGGAAGCCGCCGAAAACGGCAAGCAGGTGGACGTGCTGGTGGAGTTGAAAGCCCGCTTTGACGAGGAGAACAACATCGAGTGGAGCCGCCGTTTGGAGCGCGCAGGCTGCCACGTTATCTACGGTGTGGATAAACTGAAGGTTCATTCCAAACTTTGCCTGATTACGCGCAAAACGGATGAGGGCATCCAGTACATCACGCAGATTGGCACGGGCAACTACAACGAGAAGACCAGCCGCCTGTATACTGACCTGAGCTACATCACCGCGCGCGACGAAATCGGCGAAGAGGCATTGCAGGTTTTCCAAGCGCTGATGCTGGGCGAAACAGTAGACCACATGTCCGTGCTGCTGGTCGCGCCGCACTGCCTGCAAGACAAGCTGATTGACATGATTGACGGCGAAATCAGCAAGGCAAAGGCGGGGCAGAAGGGTCTGATTCGCTTGAAAATGAACAGCCTGACGGACAAGATGCTGATTGACAAGCTCGTCGAGGCGAGTCAGGCGGGCGTGCAGGTCGAAATGATTGTGCGCGGCATCTGCTGCCTGCGCGGGGGCGTGCCCGGCTTGACCGATAATGTGCATATCATCAGCATCGTCGGGCGATTCCTCGAACACAGCCGTATCTACATTTTCGGCGATGGCGACGCAGCTCGCTACTACATTGCTTCGGCGGACTGGATGACACGCAACACCCTGCGCCGCGTCGAGGTGGCAACCCCGATTCTGCAGGACGACGTGAAACGCCGCATTGACCACATCTTCGACGTCATGTGGCATGACAACGTACAGGCACGCGACCAGCAGCCCGACGGCAGTTATACCCGCCGCTATCCCGGCACGCAAACGCCGCTGGCGAGCCAGAACGTGCTGTATGACGAAGCCTACCGCATGGCAAAGGGCATCAAAGAACAATAAAAACCGACCGTCGGTTTCTTTGAAAAAGAGGGAAACAAAAAAGACCTCCGGTCGGGAAAAGCACCCGCCGGAGGTCGTCGGTCAGTCATCCATCAATTCTACAAGAATCGCGTTCTGCACGTCCATCCCGCGACGCGTCAGCGACCATCGGTCGGTTTTGTGCTGAAGCAGTCCTTCATGCTCGAATTTCCGCAGCTTCTCGCCGTACAGCGCATCCAGCGAAACACCGTGCCGCCCCTGAAATTCCGATTCGCTGACGCCGCGGGTCATTCGCAGCCCCAGCATCAGCGTTTCAAACCGACCGTCGGTTTTTGAGACGAACTCCCGCTCTCGCAGCGAATCGTCCTGCGACTGCACCATCCGCAGATACGCGGGCAGCGTGCGCGGGTTCGTCAGGCGAATCATCCCGTTCTTCGCGGGCAGATACGACGCCGCCGACACGCCCAGTCCGATATACGGCACTTGCTGCCAATAACCGATGTTGTGGCGGCATTCGTGGCCGGGGCGCGCGAAATTGCTGATTTCGTACTGCTGGAAGCCTGATTGCGCCAGCAGATCAAGCGTCAGGTCGTACATGCGGCGCTCGTCGTCCTCGTCCGGCAGGGTCAACTGCCCGGTCTGCAAGTCGCGGTACAGCGGCGTACCTTCTTCAGGAATCAGCCCGTAGCAGGACAAATGCTCCGGATTCAGCGACAGCGCCTTCTCCAGCGTCTCACGCCACATGCTGACTGTCTGACCGGGCAGCCCGAACATGAGGTCAAGGCTGATGTGCTGGAATCCAGCGTGCCGCGCAAGCTCGACGCTCTGCTGCACCTGCGTAAAGTCGTGGATGCGCCCCAGCATCTTCAGCAGTGCCGGCTGGGCCGCCTGCATCCCCATTGACAGGCGATTGATACCGCAGTTCAGCGCCGCATCAAGCCACTCGTGGGTCAGCGTGCCGGGGTTCGCCTCGGACGTAAATTCCGCACCAGGCGCAAGGGGAAAATGCGCTGTAACGCCTTCCAATAGCCGCGTCAGCAGTTCCGGCGGCAGAATCGACGGTGTGCCTCCGCCTAAATACGCGGTTTCCATCGCGCCATGCGGGATTTTCGCCGCCTGCGACGCGGCTTCGGTCAGTACCGCATCCACATAGGCACGCTGTGTAGATTCCGCATGAGGGAAGGAAGCAAAGTCGCAGTAGCGGCATTTTTGGCGGCAATAGGGAACGTGCAAGTAAATTTCCATTCAAATCACCTGTAAAGGACTGTTCAAATGCGGAAAAATCCGCTACAATAGAAAAAGTGGCAAAGGGGGTGTACGAAAATGGATACCATCATCAGTTTTCTGGAAAAACTGGTACATTATTCAGCAGAATTGGGCATTGTGCTGGCGGAGCTGGCGGGCATCGCTATTCTGATTATCACGGCGATGAAGGGAGTCGTCAGCTACTTCAAGCACGATGAGCATCTCCGGCTTGAATTGGCGCAAGGCATTGCACTTGCGTTGGAATTCAAGCTCGGCGGCGAAGTGCTGCGCACGGTCATCGTCCGCGAATGGACGGAACTGCTGATTCTGGGTGCGGTCATTGCGCTGCGCGGTGTGCTGACGCTGCTGCTGCACTGGGAAATCAAGGTGGAAGAAGAGCATGACGAGCGCCTGCTCAAGCTCAAAGCGATGGAGGAAGCCGAAAAAACGGCAGAGACATCAAAACAGTGATAAAAAGCAGGGGAAACAAGCATTCCCCTGCCTTTTTCATACCTTTGTTTTCTGAATCAGGCGCTCACAGTCGCTGGCGATTGCCAAATTCAGCAGCGGAAGCCCCTCCTGCATGGCGTAGAGCGCGGTGTACATCGTGCCGCCCTTCTGCCGATTCAGGTAGCAGACGCAAAATGCGCTGTTGTCCACCATGTACCGATTCCGCATGTACATGCAGCCCTCATAGTAGTGGCTGGAGAGGACAACTGTCTCGTCGGCGGCATACAGCAGCTGCTCGTAAATCAGGCAATCCGACGCTTTCCATCGTGAGGACTGCGTGCTGCACGGAATCGCCAGCCGAAGCCGAACATCCGCATGGTGCGTCCGCATCAGCAGAATGCGCTGTGCTGCCAGCGTGTCAAATCCCAGCGCGCCGCCGCAGATAAAATCCCGAAACCCGTGCTGATACAGTGCTTCCAGCACCCGGTCAAGCCGCTCTGTCAGCGCGGGAAGCTCCTGCGGCGGAATCGCCCGATGCCCCGTGAAGCAGACGGAAATGTCCTTTCGCCCGTTCTCCTGCGACGCAAACACGTCGGCAATGTGGCTGCGGGAAATGTAGGAAAGCGGCTGATGCAGCGCAGTGGGCGCTTGGAGCGGCGCCCGAAGCCAGCGGTCGCTGACCTGAGCCTTGCGGTACAGCATGTTTTTTCCTCCTGACAGCGTCAGTTGCTGTCCATCTTCAGCACGGCAAGGAATGCCTCGCTGGGCACTTGCACCGTGCCGAACTGCCGCATTCGCTTCTTGCCCTCTTTCTGCTTTTCCAGCAGCTTTTTCTTTCGGCTGATGTCGCCGCCGTAGCACTTTGCCAGCACGTCCTTGCGCATCGCCTTGACGGTTTCACGCGCGATGACCTTGCCGCCGATGGCCGCCTGAATCGGAATCTCGAACATCTGCCGCGGGATGACGTCTTTGAGCTTCTCGCAGATGGAGCGCCCGCGCCCGTACGCCTTGTCGCGGTGGACGATGATGGAGAACGCGTCGCAGATTTCGCCGTTGAGCAGAATATCCAGCTTGACCAATTGGCTCTCGCGGTAGTCCTTGAATTCGTAGTCGAACGAGGCGTATCCGCGGCTGCGGCTCTTAATCTGGTCAAAAAAGTCGAAGATGATTTCGTTGAGCGGAATGTCGTAATTCAGCTTGACGCGCGTGCCCTCGTACTGCATGTCAAGGAAGATGCCGCGCCGATCTTGGCACAAGTCCATAATCGTGCCGACGCTGTCCTGCGGCGTGAAGATTTCCGCGTGGACGAACGGTTCTTCCATCATGGCAATTTCGCCAATGGGCGGCAGCGCCATCGGGTTGTCGCACATCAGCACCGTGCCATCGGTTTTCGTGATACGGTAGATGACGCTCGGCGCGGTGGTGATCAGGTCGAGATCGTATTCGCGCTCCAGCCGCTCCTGAAT
>OGDF01006851.1_pt1 | contig 11025 bp, 10 predicted proteins | sample 1570141 | NCBI WGS metagenome assembly OGDF01 (sample SAMEA4370581, study PRJEB24528) | human gut metagenome | reverse complement strand
CGTTGCCTTAGCTGCAGTTCTTTACAAGAACTGGGTTGATAAGCAACTACATAAATAAAAGAAAGCTCACATCTGTAAATTTGGCGATTTAGATGTGAGTTTTTATATCTATTCGGCAAAACCACGTTTGTGGATTTGTCATTTCCTATATTTATTATACTGAGTTTTTATTTTTTTGTCAATCCAAATTTTAATTATTTACAAACTTTGTTTATCATCTTTCATATTATATTTAAGCATATTCATATTTTTTTCTATTTGCCACAATACATATGTTTTTATTTTCTTTTCTAATTCTTTATCTGTTAAATTTTCTTCTGAATCTGCCTTTTGTTTACAACGATTTATTTTTGATTCCATATTTGCATACACAAAAATATTCATTGGATTATATTCTTTTAAAATGCTATTTACTCCTCTACCAACAATAATAGCATTTCCCTTTTTGAACATTTTGCATTGCACCATACATTGCAAATGATTTTGCAAATTGAAAAGCATAAGGATATATTCCTTTTTCTGAAATATTTTTTATATATTCTTCTGACATATTTGTTTCTTTAGCAAGTAATGTTATTATTTTTGAATCATAATAAGAATATCCTAATTGTCTGCTAATCTTTTGGCAATTTCTCTTCCTCCACTTCCAAATTCTCTACTAATTGTTATAATTTTATTCATTTTACTTCCTCCTTCTTTTTAGGCAAAAAAATAGCCCCTATTATTTTATAATAAATAACCGAGCTCACTCGACATCTTATCGACTCCTTGTTTATGTTTTTACAGAACGGTGCTATGGCACACGAGTCCTCCGATAAACATATTTAATTTACTTTTATAGTATATCAAAATAAAAAATTATTGTCAACAAAAAATAGCAACTAATTATAGTTACTATTGTACGTGTGTCAATGATGTGAAACAAATTAATATATTTTTTCTGTAATATAATGTATATATATTGATTATATTATTGATTGGTGCTATAATAATCGCGTTCGAATACACTTACTGAATATAGAAAGGAAGTTTTTATGGACGACCGGAATATTTTGAGTAAAAATTCATCAATAATTTTGTTTTTTGAACTAAGATTTCTCTATTGACAATATGAAATGGTTTTGTTATATAATCATCTGCACCATTTTCTAGTCCATTTAATTTGTCATTTATTTCTGATTTTGCTGTTAAGATTATAATTGGTGTATCTACTTTTTCTTTTCTTAAATCATTTAATATTTTGAAACCATCTTTATTGGGCAACATTATGTCTAAAAGTATTAAATCATATACATTTGTTAATGCTTCGTTTTCTCCTTCTTCTCCATCTGTTATTATATTTGTTGTAAAGTTTTCTTTTTTTAGAGTTTCTGCTATTGCATCTGCTAAACTGTATTCGTCTTCTATTATTAATATTTTCATTTTATCACCATTCTTATTTTAATATTTGAATATTGAAGTTTTATTGAAAATTGTTTATTTATCTTTCAACTTCTTTTTCCATAAGCTTTTGTAATATTTCTCTTATATATTCTGGCTTTTTATGTTCAATTATTTCTAAACCTTCACTTATTGAAATATCTGGAACATATATTCCATATTTCAAATTAACAAATTCAGCTAAAACATGTCTATGACAGAATTGTCCTTCTTTTTCATAACACAATAAAATCGGATCTTTCTCATCTTTTAATACTTCTTCTATATCTATTTGGGATAATACTTGTTTATAATATTCTTCTATATAATATCTGTTATTTTGTTCTTCTGGTATTTTTCCTATGTTATTATGCCATATTTCCCAAAACTTTCTTTTTGGTGCTAATTGTGGTATTGATTTTCCTGTAAATCCAACACTTTTTCCTCTATCACCTGAAATTGAAATTAAGTTTCCAATTTTACATTCTTCATAATTTCCAGTAAATATTCTTTTTTTCATATAATTAATTACCCCTTTAATTTTACAAAACAAGTGAAAGCAATGCTCTCACTTGTTTTTAGATTATTCAATTTTTTTAAAGCATAGCTTCATAGAAACTCATTCCATCATCAGCCATCACTACAATAAATGGAATAGAAAGTCCATATATAATACTAATAATGAAACGATAAATTATACTAATCGGAAGTGTATTTATTGCAATTATAGCAAATATCATTGATAGAAAATCAATAAGTGCTATTGGCTTATATGGAATCTTATCAAAAATTCTTACAAATAATGTGTGTGCATATCTATTTTTCAGGTTAATCAATACATTTTCAAAATTGTCAATTATTTCCATTAATATAAATGATACAAATCCACATATTGTAGCTCCAACAATCAGTAATATATAACATGGTACTTTAGCAAGAATTGATCCTATTGCCAATACTATATTTACAGTTCTATATGTATTAGTAAAAATTTCTTCTTTAGGGTCTAATTCCCACAAAGAACTTAAATATCCTAATATATACATACTCAAAATGTGGAATATTGTAAATGTTATATATCCTAAGATTTTTTGAGGATCAATTTGATACAAAATTCTTAAACCACAGATTAATGCTTGAATATAAAATACTTGTGCAATAAGTTCTTCTTCAATTCCAGATGAGGCATACCATTTCAAGCCAAAATAGTATTTCCGCATTAAGAAATCAAATAACCTTTTCATAATTTTGCCTCCTTAAACATTTGTTAATAGGATTTGTTATATAATTTCCTTTTAAAGGAAATTATAAGTTTAATGCTTGAATTATATCATAAAAATAAGCAGTTTTCAACTGCTTATTTTATCAAATTTTTTACCATATCACATATCAAATTAACAGCATTATCAATTCCAATTGCATCACTATTAATACAAATATCATAATTTGATGGTTCTTTCCAATCTTTTTCTGTATAATATTTATAATGATTTGCTCTTAATTTATTTATTCTAGAGATTTCTTTTTCTGCCTTTTCTTTATTCATATGATAAAATTCTGTTGCTCTTTTAACTTTATTTTCCATTGAATTGTTTATAAAGATTTTTATTGTATTTTTATTATCTTTCAAAATAAAGTCTGCACATCTTCCAACTATTATGCATGATTCTTCACTAGCAACTTTCTTTATAAATTCTGATTCTTTAATAAATAATTCATCTGCATTGTTTAATCCTACATAATATCCATTATTAAATACATCTAGAACATTTCTTTTTTGCTCATTTTCTTCAATATATTCTTCAGATAACCCTGTATCTTCTGCCATGTTTTCTATAATATTCTTATCATATAATTTTATTCCAAGTTTTTCAGCAACAAGTTTTCCTATATATCTTCCACCAGATCCATATTCTCTTGCAATTGTGATTATAACTGGTGTACTTGTATTTTTTTCTTCAATTGTTTTGATATTAGATATTTTTTCTTCAGTAGAATCTCCTTCTTTTAAGCTTCTTATTTCTTTTAGCAATAAAACAACTGCTAATATAAATGCTAATCCATCAGCAACAGGACCTGCACTTAATACTCCCATTATTCCATATATATGACTTAATATCATCATTGATGGTATTAATATAACAATTTGTCTTGAAAGTGATAATATTGCACTTTTTGTACTCTTTCCAATTGCTTGGAAGAATATTCCTGATGGTATTTGAACACCATTAAATATGCAAAGTAATAAATATGTTCTAAATGCCAAACATGCAAATTCCATATAATTTTCATCACCACTACCAAATATTAATATTAATTTATCTGGTATTGTTTGGAATAATATGAATGCTATTGCACTTATAACAACACTTGAACCTAATACAATTTTTAAAGTTTTCTTTACTCTATCATATTTCTTTGCACCATAATTATATCCTAATATTGGTTGACTTCCTGCTGCAATTCCTATTATTATACTATTTAATATTTGATTTATTTTCATTACAATTCCTAATACTGTAATAGGAATTTCTGCACCATATTTACTGTCTGCTCCATATTTTCCAAGTAAATTATTTTCAGCTGTCATAACACATACTATACTCATTTGTGTTATAAAACTACTGATTCCAAGCATCACAATTTTCTTGCATACATTTACTTTTAATTTTAAAGATTCTTTTGTTAATTTTATTGATTTGAATTTTTTTACATAAGCAACATTTAATATAAATGTTAATATTTGACTAATTACTGTTGCTATTGCTGCTCCTTCAACACCTTTGTGAAATACAAATATAAATATTGGATCTAATATTGTATTTAATATAGCTCCTGAAACCATGCTAAACATTGAATATTTTGGACTTCCATCTGCTCTAATTATTGAGTTTAATGTTGTTCCTATCATTGAAAAAGGAAATCCTATTGCTATTATACTTCCATAAGCCATTGCATAACTTTTTAGATTTTCTGTACATCCAAATATTTTTAAAAATTGAGGTAAAAATATTAATGTTATTGCACAAAATAATATTGAAACAATTGTTGATAACATTATTCCATTACCAATTCCTGTTTCTGCTTCTTTTTTCTTTTTCTCTCCAAGTTTTAAGCTTAAATATGCTGATGCTCCATCTCCAAACATTAATGAAAATGCTAATCCTATCATTACTAATGGGAATACTACATTTGTTGCTCCATTTCCTAAATATCCAACACCTTGTCCAATAAATATTTGGTCAACTATATTATATAATGAGTTTACCAACATTGATATTATACAAGGTATTGAAAATTTTCTAATTAATTTTCCTATTTTTTCTTTTCCTAGTATGTTTTCTTCTTGTTCCATTTTTCTCCCTCTTTCTTTTTCTCTTACTGGCTTTTTTGCCAACCTATCTATTATATCGTTATTGAAATAATTTGTCAATTATATAAATTGTTTTTTAAAAAAAATATCCCTGAAGAAAATATATTGTACTTTCTTCAAGGACTCTCAAAAATTCTAAATTATGTTATTTACAAATTTTAGGAATTTTAATTACACTCATAATCTCTTCAAGTTTCGAATAGGTAATTCCATTCCTAAAAGGAACTTCTTTAAACACTTCTTCAAGCTTTTCGAAAAAATTTGCATAATTTTCAGATTGCATTCGTTCATGTGCTTCTTCAAAGCTAATACTTGCAATATATTCCAAAACCTTAGAATATGCAAATGTAATACTTTGAAATAGCTTACATACATCTGATTTGCAAAATTTTCCCTCAGGATCACTTTGCCATTCCAAAAATTCAATTTCTTGTACATAATCAGGATTTCCTTCAGTATACGAACACCATTCAATCTGATTAATGTTCATCATTCCCTCCAATAATTATTTGTTGTGTTTGTTTTCGGACATGTCTTAAAGGAATATCTAATGTTAAGACATGTTGTATTTTAGCACATATAATTTTAAATTTCAAGCAAATCATTTATATTAAAATAAAGTTTTTATTTTCTTTATTAAATAATGGCTTCCACCTAAACTTCTTCCATTTTCAACCATACTAATTATTAATAATTGATTATCATTTGAATCTGTTGTAAAACAATCAAACCATCCTAAAACATCTGCCTCTCCATCTTTTGATGCTTTTAACTCTGCAGTTCCTGTTTTTCCTGCTATTGTTCTTCCTGTTATTTTCATATCTTTAGCTGTTCCTTCTGGATTTTCTACAACTTGAATTAAATCTTCTTTTATTATATTTGCCGCTTCTTTACTAAAAGCATTTTTTACTAAATATTCTACATTTTTATTATCTTTTTCTATAATATATGGTTTTACCATATTTCCATCATTGTTAAATGCTGAATATATAGATGCCATTAGTATTGGATTTACTAAAATTTCTCCTTGACCATATCCACTATCTGCAAGTACTTTTTCATTTGAAATATCTTTTGAATTTGAATATTGAGATTTGGCTGTTGATATTTCAAGGTTTAAATCTTGATTAAATAATATTTTATTTAATCCATCAGTAAAATTCTTTTTTCCAATCTGTAATGCTGCTTGTGCAAAATATATATTATCTGAATGTATTAGAGCATTTTTTAAATTCTTTGGTCCACTATATGATGTTAATGTTGTTATATCAAATTCTCCCCATCCATCTTTTTTCCAACTAAGTCCATTATATGTAAATGTGTCATCAACTGATAATGTTCCTGTTGTAAGCCCTATTGCACCTGTAATTGGTTTAAATGTAGATCCTGGTATATAACTTTGTTGATACCTTACAAACATTGGCTTATTTTCATTATTATTAATCTCATTCCATTCATTTGTTGTCATTCCTAAAACAAATTTATTTGGATTATATGATGGAGTACTTACTAATGCTAATAATTCTCCTGTATTTGGTTCCATTACAACAAAAAATCCTGCATCATTTTTTAACTCTTCATAAAGTTTTTTCTGTATAGTGGAATCTATTGTTAATTTTATGTTTTCTCCATTTTTCACATCTATTTTTGCTATTTCTGATTTTCTTTTTCCTTTTTCATCTTCAATATAAATTTCAAGACCATTATTTCCTTTTAATTGTTCTTCATATTGTTTTTCTAGTCCTGCTTTTCCTATTAAACTAGTACTTGTATATCCTTTTCCTTTGTTTTTTTCTAATTCCTCTGCTGTTATTGTTTGAACATATCCAACTAGTTGTGCTGAAGCTTCTCCTAATGGATACACTCTCGATGTTTCACTTGTAATTTTTATTCCAGATATTTGTAAAACTTTCTCTTTTATTTCTGTTTCACTTTGTTCTACCTTTTTTATAGGTACAAATGTATCATCTTTTACCCATGATGCTGAAAGTGCTTTATTTATTGTTTCTACTGAAATTCCTAAAATGTCAGATATTTGTTGAATTGTTTCTTCTTTATTTTCTGGTAATTTTCCAGGAACAATTCCTATTGAAGATACCTTTCCTTCACCAGCTAGCATTATTCCATTTTTATCATCAATTTCTCCTCTTTTTGCTTTTATTGTTTTTACTCTTACTTTGTCAGTACTATTTAACCCCGGCAAAATTAAGTTATGGCTCCATTCAACTTTATATTCTTTTTGAGTATTTTTTACTATTCTTACTGTATTTTGAAATTCTACATTTCCTGCACTTGTTTCCATTGTTTCTGTATAATTTATTTTAGATATATTTTTCTCTTCTTCTTCAACATTTGTTATTTGTATATCTAAATTTGCCATATCTATTCCACTATAAATATTCTCATTTCTTTTTATAAAATCTTCTTTTGATATCTGAGATTTAGCTGTATCTGTAATCATTTCATACATTTCTTCATATTTTTCTTCATTTATATATGAAATATATTGGTTCCAAATATCTTCTGGAGTTGTCTTTTCTTTATTAGAAATATAATATGCTACTAATCCTCCTCCAATTAATATTGCAATAATTAAAACAATAACAATAATAATCTTTTTCTTCATACTTTTTTCCTTCCATAAAATTTACTTCATCGATATTATATCACAAATAAAATTTTTATTAAATTAAATCTTTATTAATTTATAATATATTTTTATTGACTTCTATTTTAGTTTGTTTTATAATACATTTTGCGTTTAATTTTCACTGCCAAGTGCAGTTTTATATAGATATATCTATCTTATATAAATGAAAGAGAGGATTATTTTTTTATGGAAACACTTATGCTATTGTTTGTATTTTTTGCTACTGTTTTATTGGCACAAATCATTGCAAAATTTCTTTGTCAAAAACAAGAAAAAGCCTTAAAAAGTATTTATAAAACTCTTTCTTATATTACTCTTGTTTTTTTTCAATTTTTCTTATTTGTTCTTATTGTCACTAAAAATTTAAATATCTTTTAATTTTATTTCTTTTTCTGAATGTAATTTTCCTGCTCTAGTAATAGAATTATATCCAAATTTTTGCTTTAATTCATCAACTACTTTGTCTAAATTTTCTTGTTTTTCTGTATCTTTAGAATTAAATAGTGATAATTGTTTTTCATTCTTTTCAATTAATCCATCTACTCTCATTCCTACAAGTCTTATTGCTATTCCATTAGTATACATTTCTTCTAATAGCTCTTTTGCCATTCTAAATATATCTTTGGTGTTTGATGTTGCTTCATTTAATTTTCTTTGATGTGTTTTATTTTCAAAATTGCTTGTTCTTAATTGAACATTTACTACATTTGCTAACATATTATATTTTCTTAATCTATATGTTACTTGTTCTGTTAATGCTAATAATACTTCTTCTAATTTTGATATTTCAGTTATATCAACTGGTAAAGTTGTAGAATTACCAATTCCTTTAGGATTTTCAAATTTATATTGTACTTCTGAATTGTCTATGCCATTTGCATATTCCCACATCATTATTCCATGTTTTCCAAATTTTTTTGATAATAATTCTTTATCTGTTTTGGCTAAATCTCCTATTGTTCTTATTCTCATATTTGAAAGTTTTGGAATTGTTTTTCTTCCAAGCATTAATAATTCTGAAACATTTAGTGTCCACATTTTACTTGGAATTTCATTTTCATATAATGTATGTACTCTATCTGGTTTTGTAAAGTCTGATGCCATTTTAGCTAATAATTTATTATGTGCCACTCCAACATTTACTGTAAATCCTAATTCTTCTTTTACTCTCTTTTTTATTTCATATGCTTTATTTATTAACATATCTCCACATAAATAGTTTGTCATATCTAAAAAACATTCATCTATGCTAAATCTTTCTATTTTGTCTGTATATTGAAGTAATAATTTATATAAGCTATTTGAATATTTTTTATACATATTATAGTTTCCTGGATATACCTGCAGTTGAGGACATTTCATTCTTGCTTGATATAATGTTTCTCCTGTTATAATACCAAAAATTTTTGCTTTAGGACTTTTGGCTAATACTATTCCTGCTCTTTTGTTTTCATCTCCACCTATTACTGATGGTATTTCTCTTATATCAATTTTACTTCCTTGTTTTAACATTTCTACTGCTGTCCAACTTAAAAAAGCATTATTTACATCTACATGTAATATTTGTCTTTCCATAATATCACCTGCTTATTCTTATATCGTTATTATTATAAAACATTTGTTCTTGATTGTCAATAAAAAAGAGAACTTTCTTTCGAAAATTCTCTAAAAATTATTTAGCATAATCTACTACTCTTGTTTCTCTAATTATATTAACTTTAATTTGTCCTGGATAATCCATTTCTTCTTCAATTCTCTTAGAAACATCTCTTGCTAATAATGTCATTTGATCATCTGTAATTTTCTCTGGTTTTACTATTATTCTAACTTCTCTACCAGCTTGTATTGCAAATGATTTTTCAACACCATCAAATGAATCTGCAATTGATTCAAGATTTTCTAATCTCTTTATGTATGCTTCTAGTGTTTCTCTTCTTGCTCCTGGTCTTGATGCAGATATTGCATCAGCAGCTTGTACTAACACAGCTTCTAATGTTTGTGGTTCAACATCTCCATGATGTGCTTCTACTGCATTTATTACAAGTGGATTTTCTTTGAATTTCTTTAAGATTTCTACACCAATTTCAACATGTGTTCCTTCCATATCATGATCTAGTGCTTTTCCAATATCATGTAATAATCCTGCTCTACGAGCTAGCTTTGCATCTAATCCAAGTTCTTCTGCCATTATTCTTGCTAAGTTTGATACTTCTATTGAATGGTTTAATACGTTTTGTCCATAACTTGTTCTATATTTTAGTTTTCCTAATAATTTTATAAGTTCTGGATTTAAACCTATAACTCCACTTTCAAGTGCTGCTCTTTCACCTTCTGAACGAATTGTTTCTGCTAATTCTTGTTTAGCTTTTTCAACCATTTCTTCAATTTTAGCTGGATGAATTCTTCCATCATCTATTAATTTTTCGAGAGCAATTCTAGCAACCTCTCTTCTTAATGGATCAAATCCTGATAAGATTACTGCTTCAGGTGTATCATCTATTATTAAATCAATTCCAGTTAATGTTTCTAAAGCTCTTATATTTCTTCCTTCTCTACCAATTATTCTTCCTTTTACATCATCAGATGGAAGTGGAACTATTGATACTGTTGTTTCAGCTGAATGATCTGCTGCACATTTTTGAATAGCATAAGCAACTATTTCTCTTCCATTTTTCAAGGCTTCGTCTTTTGCCTTTTGAGTTAAATCTCTTATTAATGCTGCTTTTTCAGATGTTATATCTTGTTCTACACTTTTTAATAATTGATCTTTGGCTTCTTCTTGTGTTAGTTTTGCAATGTCTTGAAGAACTTTCATTTGTTCTGTATACAAATTCTCAACATCTTGTTTTCTTTCATTTAGATTTTGCTCTTCTCTTTCTAAGTCTTTTTCTTTTTTCTCAAAATTATCTGAACGTCTTTCTAAATTTTCTTCCTTTTGAATAATTCTGCTTTCTTGTTTTTGAATTTCGCCTCTTCTTTCTTTAATCTCTTTATCTAGTTCATTTCTAGCATTCATAATTTCTTCTTTAGCTTTAAAGATTTCTTCTTTTTTCAAATTATCTGCTTCTATTTTTGCTAATTCTACTAGTTTTTTTGCTTCTTCTTCTGCTCCATTAATTTTTGATTCAGCAATTTTCTTTCTGATTACAACTCCAACTAGTATTCCTATTACTAATGAGATTAAGACAGCGGCGACAATGATTATAGTTTCCATAACCATACACCTCTTTCTTATTAAATTTTCAATGTTCGAATAAATATATATATACGATTTCTATTATTTTTTTATATATTTTTTCAACCTATTATATTTTATAATTATTATTGTTAACTGTCAAGGGTTTTTATTGTAAAATATGAAAAAACATTTATATTTGAAAAAAAGAAGGATATTTCCTTCTTTTTCTTACTATGCTCTTGGATGAGCTTTTTTATAAATGTTTTTTAAACTTTCATCTTGAAATTGCATATATACTTGTGTTGATAATATATCTGAATGTCCAAGCATTGTTTGAATTGATTTTAAATCTGCTCCATTTTGTAATAAATGTGTTGCAAATGAATGTCTTAATACATGTGGTGT
>OGDF01006850.1_pt1 | contig 11027 bp, 9 predicted proteins | sample 1570141 | NCBI WGS metagenome assembly OGDF01 (sample SAMEA4370581, study PRJEB24528) | human gut metagenome | reverse complement strand
GGCTTTTCTACGAGGTCCTGTATTTCTTCCACGGACGCTGCACGCCCCATGGCGACGCACGCTCCTTCGACATTTGCAGCGATTGTGCGAATTTGTTCGTTCGTAAGTCTCTGACGCTCGTCGATCTCTTTATTTGCCTTGGAGACAGCGACAATAATCTTAGTGATATCGAACGCTGCTTCCGAGCCGTTTCTCTTAATGATCTTCATGTTCCTTACCGCTCCTTCATACCGCCCGCGGGAGCTGCATGTTTCCAGCCCCTTTGGTTTTCATAATCAGTTTCCATAATTTTCTTTATATTGAATATTTATGCGTAACCACAAGATATTGTGTTCGTTTTTGCGGTTCCTGCCGCAAGCACCCTACCAGTATACACCGAAGTTGGCATCTTGTCGAGTAGTAAATGCGCTTTATTTTAAATTTCTTTTTGTACCCTTTTACCCATTGTGCAATAAAGCGTGAAAGGACACTGCAGAGCGGCGCGGCAAAGCGCGGGTTTGGATGTAAAAAAGGGCGGTCATTGACCGCCCTTGCAGGAACCCATGCAACTGGGTTCCCTACGATTTGAATGTCCCCCGGACATTCAAATCAACTTTCCTAATTTTATGTAGGCAAAGAGATTTCGCTTTCTGATAAAAGCAACTTAGGGCGCTGTCCTAAGTACCCGCAGTCTTTTGAAAAAGGCTGGCGAAAACTTTTGACCACCGTTACGGGAAGCTTCTTTTCTTACTCTTCCTCTGCTTTTTCCGGCAGAAGATCTGTCATGCTTTTGAGGCTGATGCCGAGTGTGGACATATTGTGCAGGAGTGCGGAGGTAGTCGGCTGGATGATTCCGCCTACGCCGAGCAGGATAAGCATGAGGTTGAAGCCGACGATGAAACGGTAGTTGCGGTGGATGCGCGCCATGAGCGCAGTGCTGAGCTGACGCAGGGTGACGAGCTCATAGAGATCGCCTGCCGCAACGGTGATGTCCGCGATCTCTCTGGCAATGGCGGCGCCGGTATTGATGGCAACGCCAACGCTTGCTTCGGACAGCGCCGGAGAATCGTTCACGCCGTCGCCGACCATGATAACGGTGCGGCCCATTTCTTTTTCGCGGCGGATGAAGTTCGCCTTATCCTCCGGCAGCACTTCGGCGTAGAACTCGTCCACGCCGACCTCTGCTGCAACGGCTTCGGCGGTCTTGCGATTATCGCCGGTCATCATGACAACCTTCTTGATGCCGCAAGCGTGCAGAGCGCAGATGGCGTCCTTTGCTTCCTTACGCAGCGGGTCGGAGATACAGATGACGGCTGCGAGCACACCGGAAATGCACAGATAAAGGTGCGAATACTCGGCCGGAAGTGCGTTGAACTTCGCTTCTTCGCCCTCCGGGATCACGCAGCCCTCGTCTTCAAAAACGAAGTGCGCGCTGCCGATGATGACCTTTTTGCCCTCCACAGTGCTGGAAATGCCGTGCGCGACGACGTATTCCACGCGAGAATGGTACTCTTCGTGGGAGAGGCCGCGGTCCTTGGCTTCGGCCACGACAGCGTTTGCCATGGAGTGCGGGTAATGCTCCTCAAGGCAGGCGGCAAGGCGCAGCATTTCGCTTTCCTCACGGTCGCCGAACGTTTCGATCATGGCAACACGCGGTGTTGCGTACGTCAGCGTGCCGGTTTTATCGAACACAATGGTATCGGCGTTTGCAACGGCCTCCATGAAGCGGCCGCCCTTGACGGAAATATGGTGTGCGCTGCTCTCGCGCATTGCGGACAGCACCGCGATCGGCATGGAGAGCTTTAACGCGCAGGAGAAATCGACCATCAGCACGGCGAGCATCTTTGTGACGTTGCGCGTGAGCAGATAGGTCAGCGCCGTGCCGCCAAGCGTGTACGGCACAAGCTTATCGGCAAGGCGGGAAGCCTTGTCTTCTGCGGTGGATTTCAATTTTTCGGATTCTTCGATCATGTGGACGATGCGGTCATAACGGCCGCCGCCCATAGCTTTTTCGACGCAGATGACGCACTCGCCCTCTTCGGCGACGGTGCCGGCATACACGTAGCTGCCGACAGACTTCTGCACCGGCAGAGATTCGCCGGTCATAGAGGCTTGATTGACCAAGGCTTCACCCTCGACGACCTTACCGTCGAGCGGAATCATATTGCCCGTGCGCACAACGATGCGGTCGCCCGCCTGAATGTCGCCGATCGGCATGAGCACCTCGGTGCCGTTCGTCTTGAGCCAGACCTTATCGACATTGAGGGACATGGCGCCCGCGAGGTCGGCAACAGACTTTTTGTGCGTCCACTCCTCGAGAATCTCGCCGAGGCGCAGCATGAACATGACGGAGCCTGCCGTATCGAAATCGCCGCGCACAAGAGAAACGGTGACGGCAGTGGCATCAAGCACAGCAACGGAGAGATGGCCGTGCAGCAGCGCCTTAACGCCCTCTTTGATGTACTTTGCGGAGCGGATGATGGCAAGCATCATGCGAACGGGCGCCGGGAAGAACATTTTAGCCATGGCGCGGCGCAGCACCGTGAAGACGAGCTTGTCTTCAAACTCGCGGTTCAATGCGCGGGCGGTGTGATCCGGCACAAGCTCCATGCTTTCGGCTTTTGCGAACGAGAATGTCGCGAGCGCACGAATAAGGGATGTGCGGTCGTTTTGATAGACGATGACGGCGTCCTGTGTGCGGTCGTAGACCTTAACTTCCTTTACGCCGTCCACGGCGCGCAGGTAATACTCTAAAACATCGGCTTCTTTCAGCGTCATGCGGCCGCAGACGAGATGTACACGCATGTGCCCGCGCGCCTCATGCAGAATTTTACACTTCATAACTTTATCCTTCTATGCAACAATATATTGGAAGCTCCGAAAAACAGAGCGGATGAACGAAAAAAGAGAGCCGCTTTCGGCGGCTCTCCGGTAATTCAGACCCGGGATAGACCCGCGATCAAGCTTCGGTGGATTCTTCCGCGGAAGCAGCTTCTTCCGTGCATGCGCAAGCTGCATCTTCGATGACCTCTGCGGCAGCATCGGCAGCGCGCTGCTCGTTGATCTCCTTAGCGTCGGTCAGGATGTCGTTTGCGTTCTCCTTGATGGTCGTGACCGTTGTCATGACACACTCCTTGGCACGCAGAGCAGCTGCAGTGGTCTCGGTGTAGACCTTCTTAGCATCCTTGCTGCTGAGCACCTTGATGCCGGCGGTACCAAACAGAACACCTGCTGCGAAAAGACCGATTTTTGCCCAATTCATAAAAATACCTCCTGTATTGCGAGCCGCATTTTAACCATGCGGCTCATAAAATTATTTTTTCATGTGTCCACTGATGAGAGTCAGCACAAAGAACAAAACGGTAAGCCTTGCAAAATGCTTATGCATTTTCATATTCATTCACCACCTTGTTTGTTCTGGCAAAAGAATAGCACGATTTTTACCTAATTTCAACAGTTTTCACACAAAAAACACAATTTTCTATTATTTGTAAAAAACAACCTGCAAGTTAGCCGTACCATTTTGGACAATTTGTTAAAACAGAATCGGTTAGTTTAAACAATCACAGGTTTCATGCCGGATTTTGCGGTTTCAGTACAGACGCGCACACGATGTACATACAGCTCAAAAGAAACATTTTGGCAATTTTCGAACCAAAAAGACGAAATTGCTCCATTTAGACTTTCGATATAACTTTCTCTTTCCGCAGCATTGGAATACAGCGGTTTACATTGCGCTTATAGGAACAATTAGACGCTCCACAGGTATTCTCTATTTCCCACTCTGTACGACACACGAGGACAGACAACAAAGCGTGCGGCACGGGAAGCACCCATAAAGGCTGCTCATTACCGTTTCGGTTCTACGTACTCCTTTTGTTTCAGCGTTTTTGCACCCTAACGACTTTATTTTGGGTTAGTCAAAGCAAACTTGCAAGCTTATTGTACGCCTGCTTCTTTCGCTTGTCAAGAGCCATGTGTAAAAGCAGGCGCTTTTTTAGAAATGAGACCTGTGCGCGTGGGCTTCTTCGGTGACACCTTGCGTAAGCCGCTCAAAAAACAGGGTATCCCCTACCACCTTGCCGTGACGCTTATACAAAACAAGCTGCAAAAGTCCGTTTGTTTGGTTTTGCAATATCCCTATCGGACGTTTTAGTCCCATTTTTTCGCTGAAAACGACGAAAGCATGAGTTATACAGAATGAAGCGTGCAAATATATCGGCGTGAAGCCCGACCTCTATGACCCGATTGAAGAAGATGTAAAAGCGGGACTTGAGTGCATCGCGTACCAGATCACTGACCTTACGCTGCGCATGGCACAGGACGCAGGCCTGCCGCTTTCCGAGCTGCGCGCGGACGGCGGCCCCACTGCAAACAAGTACCTGATGCAGTTTCAGAGCGACATAGCGCAAGTGACAGTCTCTGTGTCGGATGTGGCAGAGCTTTCCGGCTTCGGTGCAGCGTGCGCAGCAGGGTTTTCCTGCGGATTATATGACCCGGAGACGATCTTTGCGAACACGCACCGCAGCTGCTTCACACCGGAGATGGATCATACCGAGCGCGAAGCACGCTACAATGGTTGGCAGAAAGCCGTGCGGCAAGCGCTGACGCACTAAAGCTTATTGAATTTCAAAACGCATATTCGCAAGGCAAAACCGCGAACGTGCGTTTTTTCACTATTTTTACACCTTGCGGTTGACAACGCACGCGGTTTTGTAATAGACTGGAGATAACGCCGAAATGCGGCGAAGAATCTTGGGATAAGAGGTAAGTTTACTATGAAAAAAGGCGCGAAACGCAACCAAATTATCAGCGAGCTTTTACATGTGACGGACGAGGAATTCACGGATGAGGAACTGATCCATCAGCTGATTGCAACGGAAGTCACAAAAAACGCAGACAAGGACGAGCACATGACGTTTGGGCAGCGTGCCGCAGACGCAGTGGCGCGCTTTGCGGGCAGTTGGGCGTTTATTTTCAGCTTTATCGCCGTCATGGTCATTTGGATGGTCATAAACCTCGTTTTGGGTTCGAGAGCATTTGACGAATACCCGTTTATTCTGTTAAACCTCGTGCTTTCGTGCATCGCTGCCGTGCAAGCGCCGCTCATCATGATGAGTCAGAACCGCCAAGAAGCGAAAGACCGTCAGCGTGCAGAGAATGACTACAAGATCAACTTAAAAAGCGAGCTCATCATCGATGATCTGCACAAAAAGCTCGACCTTGTTCTGGAAAACCAAAAGAAGATCAACCGCCGTTTGGATAAGATTGAAGCGGAGATTGCGCCGGAAAACGAAGAAAAATAACGCTTTACATATAAAGATTTGGGAAATCGTATTAAAAAAGCATCACCATCCGTAAAGGAACGACGGCGGATATCCCCGCCGTTTTGGAACAGAAAAAGCAGATGCACCCGATGTGGATTCGGGGCATCTGCTTTTTGCTGTCTTTCGATTTTAAATTTTACTCTGCTTCGCTCAAAAGCATACGGTCATTATCGAGGGCTTTGCCGGCGGCTTGCTTGAAGCGGTCGAGGAGGTCGGCAACAGTCATGTGGGCACGCTCATCGCCGGTGACGTCCAGAATGATCTTACCGGCATTCATCATGATGGTGCGGTTGCCGAGCTCCAGTGCGGACTGCATATTGTGCGTAATCATCATGCACGTGAGGTGGTTTTCCTCCACGGTGTTTTTCGTGATCTCGAGCACCTTCTCGGCGGTGGCGGGGTCAAGCGCGGCGGTATGCTCGTCGAGCAGAAGGAGTTTCGGCGGATTATATGTGGCCATCATAAGCGTGAGCGCCTGGCGTTGGCCACCGGAAAGCAAACCCACGGGCTGGGTCATGCGGTCTTCGAGCCCCATACCGAGCAGGGAGAGGCGTTCGCGAAACGCCTGTCTGTCCTTGCGGGAGATGGAGCTGAGCCAACCGCCGTGCCCCGCTGCGAGCGCGAGGTTTTCTTCGATGGTCATGCCCGGTGCGCTGCCGCGCATGGGGTCCTGAAACAGGCGGCCGATGCTGCGGGCACGCTTATACTCCGGCATGAAGGTGATGTCCTTGCCGTCAAGCTTGATCTTGCCGCTGTCCGTGAAAAAGCTGCCGGAAATAGCGTTAAAAAGCGTGGATTTACCCGCGCCGTTTGCGCCGATGACGGTGATGAAATCGCCCTTTGCGGCGTGGAAGCTGAGGTCTTCGATCGCCTTTTTGGCGTTGACCGTGCCGGGGTTGAAAGTCTTCGAGATATGTGTGAGTTTAAGCATGGGTGCGCTCCTTTCCGAAACGGCGCTTCAGATACGGAAGCTGTTTTTTGAGGTACGGCCCGGAGATTGCCAGAATGACAATAACGGACGAGACGAACTTGAGCATGAACGCGGGCAGGTTGAATCGCAGCGCGATGGTATACACAAGGCGGAACACGAACGCACCGACGACCATGCCGAAGATACGCAGCGGAATTTTGCCCTTGCCGAAGAACGCGCCGCCGATGAGGAGCGATGCCAGCGCAACCGTAACCATGCCGGTGCCGATATCGATGCTGACAGACTTTTGCGACTGCGCGAGCAAGCAGCCTGAAAGCGCCGTAAACGCATTGGAAATGCACAGGCCGATGATGGTCGTTTTAACCGGGTTGATGGACGAGGAGCGAACCATGTCCGGGTTATTGCCCGTCGCACGAATGGCGAGGCCGAGGCGTGTGCGGAGGAAAAGTCCCAAAACGACCGCCACGAGTACAACCGCGATGATGATGACGATAAGCTTATATTGCCCCGCGATCGGTGTGTTTTCGAGCACCGAACGCATTTTGGTGAAGACCGTATCGGAATTATTGAGGTTCAGAAGCGACGCGCCGTTCATGATGCCGATGTTGACGGAATAAAGCGCGGTATTGACGATGATGCCGGCAAGCAGACTATCAATGCCCATTTTCGTCTGCAAAAGAGCCGTGACGAAGCCGGAGACCATGCCGATCGCCATAGCGGCGGGGATTGCCAGAAACGGATGCCCGGAAAGCGCGACGGACGCGCCGACGACCGCGCCGAGCGTGAAGCAACCGTCTGTGGAAAGGTCGCATACGTTCAGCATGGAATAGCTCAAAAACAGTGCCAAAACAGTCAGCGAGCTGATGAGACCGAGCTCCAGCGCTGTCTGCCCAAGGGTCAGGATTGAATCGAAAGACATACAAAAACTCCTCGTTTTGCAGATTTGTGGTGATATGCCGAAGCCACGCGCCCGAAAACCGGGTGCATGGCAGCGGTGATTGCATTCTTATGGGTAAGTAAGGTATTGATGAAGTATGGTAGTATGAAGTGTTTGAAAGCTTATGGGGTAGGATAAGCTTTTGAGAGATTTAAATTAAGACTCGAGATCGCTGAAGCTCTCTGCGGTCGTGATTTCCTCCACTCTCGTGCAGTACGGGGCAAAAGCTTCGGAGACGGTATCGAAGTCGAGGCCGAGCTTTTCGCAGATTTCGGTGTTGACCGTTGCGGTGCCGTTGTCGAACGTGATGACCGGGGTGGTCGCCGGGTCTTTGCCTTCGGTGAGGATGGAAGCGATCATATCTGCGGTCTCACGGCCGAGGTTTGCGTAATCGACGCCGTAGCCGAGGAACGCACCGTTGAGGGCGAAGGAATCGGCGCCGGTGTAGTGCGGGATGCCTGCGTCAGCAAAGGTCTCGTAAATAGCGAGCTCTGCCTTCATGATGGTGTTATCGGTCGGGGTGAACACGGCGTCTACACCGTCGGAAACGAGAGCCTGTGCGGCGAGCGCGACTTCTTCGGCGGTCGTTGCGGTGCGCTCTACATATTCAACACCTTTGTCGTCGAGGTACGCCTTTGCGTGCTCGATGGCAGCGGTGGAGGAATCCTGTCCTACGTCGTATAAAAGGCCGATCTTCTTGGCATCGGGGTTCTGGGCGAAGATAAGGTTCATGACGGAGTTGGTATCGAGGTTATCGGAGGAGCCCGTCACGTTGCTGCCCGGCTCTTCAAGGGAAGCGACAAGACCCGCGCCGACCGGGTCGGACACGGCGGCGAACACGACAGGCGTTTTGCTGTCTTCGGTTGCGGACTGCATCGCCATGGCGACCGGGGTCGCGACACCGACCATGAGATCTACGTTATCGGCTGCAAAGTTTGCGATGATCTGATTCATGACGTTCGCGTCGGCGTTGCAGTTGTCGTACTTCACTTCGATCGTGATGCCCTGCTCGCTTTCAATCTCGGCGAGACGTGCATTGATGTTCTCAACGATCTGGTTTAAGGAAGCGTCATCGACGTAATTGCAGATGCCGATGGTGTACGATGCGCCGGAAGATTCTTCGCTTGCGGTGCTCTTTTCACTCGACACACTGCTTTCGGAAGCGGCGGACGAAGAAGAGTCGCTTGACGCGGAGGACGTGGAAGAAGCTGTGCTCTGACCGCTGCAAGCGGCGAGGCTGAGGGTCATAGCGGCAGCGGTGATCATGGCAAATACGTTTCTGAGTTTCATAAATTTATCGATCCTTTCAGGTTTGTTTTAATGCGTTCAAATGCGGGTTCAAAATTTCAGATGCAGCGCGGCTGCGCCATCGTTTTGTGTAAACAAACATGAAATAACCTCCCTGAAAAACAAAAAATCCTGTCCCTGCAATCACTTGCTGGGACAGGATCAAAATTCCTGCGGTGCCACCCGGCTTGGTATGTGAAACACACACCCTCTTACGCGTACCATCATACGCAGACCTTTGTTTACGGAGAGCCACACTCCGTCTCACATACTCGGGAAATCCTTTTCTGTTCGCCCTCAGAAGTCCATTCCGCTTTATCTTTCCGCCGTGATTCCACCATCCACGACTCTCTGTGAGAAAAGTTGCCTAAAGCGTACTCACTCTTCCTCAACGGTTTAGTGCATTGTAGCACACATTTTTTCGGTTGTCAATTAGGTTTTTGAAAAATTTTGATTTTTTGTAAAAAAGATAAATTTTGTTAAAAATGGCCCATCAGCAATGCTCAAGATTTATAAGCCACTCGGCGCAGGCGTTCTCTACGACGAGCCTTGCCGCAAGGGCGGAATTGCCCGGAGCTAAGCCACACCCACCGCTCGTTGCGAGTGGCAGAGTTCATATCGCCTGATTATGCAAATCGTATTGCGGTCATCCTGTGACCTTTTTGTTATTCAAATGCAGCACGCGGTCGCACTTCTCGGAGATGAACGCATCGTGCGTGACGATGATGCAAATTTTGTCTTTGCAGACCTGCTTCAGAGCCTCAAACATGCCCTCTGCGGACGCTTTATCGAGGTTCGCGGTGGGCTCGTCGAGCACGAAGACCGGGCGGTCATCGTAGAAAATGCGCGCCAAAGCGACCTTGCGGCGCTGACCGCTGGAGAGATTTTTGCCCTCCGGCTCGATCTCGTAGTCCGCTGTTTTTTCGTTTACGAACTCCGTAAGGTTAGCAAGGTCAACAGCTTTGCAGAACTTCTTCTCGTCAAACGGCTGATCCATGCAGATGTTTTCTTTGAGCGTGCCCGCAAAAACGGAGACGAAGCCGGAATCGTAGCTTAAATAATTGCGAATTTCCGCGCCGTGGACGGTTTTATTGCCGATTTTGAGCTCGACTTCGCCGCCCGTGGGTGTATAGAAGCCGATGAGCAGCTTTGTGAACGTGCTTTTGCCGCTGCCGTTTTCGCCGGTGAGCGCAACGATCTCGCCCGTGTGCACCTGCGTTTCGGCGTGGGACAGGATAACTTTTTCTTCGTCATACGCAAAGGAGAGGTCTTTTGCGGTGAGCGCTGCGCTGCCTGCATTTTGGACAGCGGGCTTTGCGGTTTGTGTGCTATTTTCGGTGGGCATGGAGAGGATTTCCCCGATGCGGTTTGTGGAGACCTTCACTTCGTTGACCTCGGCCATCCAGCCTGAAATGTGCAGGAACGGGCCGTAGAAGAAGCTGACGAGGTTCACGACGGCGATGAGCGTGCCGACGGTGGTTTCGCCGCGCACGACGAGAAATGAGCCCATGCCGAGCGCGATGATGAACATGCCGACGCCGAGGAAGTTATTGAGGAAACCGATGGCGCCCTGCAAAACGCTGAGTTTGCCGACGTACTTCTGCTTTTGCGCGTATGTATCCCCCACGCGCTTCTGCACCCAGCCGAGCACGCCGTAGGACTTAAACAGCATGTACTGGCTCAAAAACTCCTGTAAGATATTGCGGTTTTTGTCTTCGTTCTGCATGATCTGAATGCTGTTCATCTCAAGCTTCGGGGAGATGCGGATCATGGTGAAAATCAAAATCGGCACGACGACAATCATGACGACCGCGAGTTTCCACTCGAGGAGGAACATCAAAATAAAGCTGACGACGAACGTGAAGCTCTCGAAAAAGATGCTCGGGATGAGCGTTTTGGAGTAGAAATTCGAGAGGGTTTCCGCGTCTTTTGTCATGCGCGTGAAGTAGTTATCCGTAGCGCCGCTGTCGAACGTCCTAAGGTCTGTGCGGTATAGGTGCTCCACCATGGCGCTGCGCAGAGAAAGCTCCATGCGGCAGGAAAGCTTGCCCTGCAAAACGGACGTAACGACCTGTGAGATGCCGAGCACGAGCAAAACGCCGACCGCGATGATAAGACATGTGGTGAGCGGCATGGCGCTTGCGTTTGTGGCGATGTCGAGGAACATTTTCATCAAAACAGACACCGCGATGACGGAAACGCCCAGCAGCACGGAAAAAATGACGAGCAAAATAAACTGCGGAACGTTTTGACGGATGAGGTGAAGGGAATGCCGGTTTTGCTCTTTCTTCATTTCAAAATCTCCTTTTTGTTGTCTGAACTCATCATGTGACAACATGAAAATTCAGCCGTTTATTTGTTTTTGTGCAAAAGATCGACTTGCTCTCCCGTTTAACGCCAGTATACTACATCATCAAAAATCTGTCTACTTTTTTTGCAAAACCATCTATTTTAACAATCAATTCGTCGAAATTTCCGCAAAATGACGAAAGCCGACGGCAGGGGCTTTTTCGCTCTGCCATCGGCTTTTATAAGATTAAAATACTTTTAATCCGTAAGCTGTGCT
>OGDF01006845.1_pt1 | contig 11034 bp, 9 predicted proteins | sample 1570141 | NCBI WGS metagenome assembly OGDF01 (sample SAMEA4370581, study PRJEB24528) | human gut metagenome | reverse complement strand
AAATTGCCCACGCAGGAAAGGCTGTGCAAATTTTTGAAATAGAAGTGGAGTACCTCAGCGGTAAGGAAATACAGGAACGATAAATTCCAGTTTACAATATCTAAATCCTAGGAAAGGAGACCTGCCGATGTGCGCACAAAAGCTATCGTTCGATTATGCACACACCTTGCACACTGTGCGTATCGTTCATAATGCACATAGTGTTCATCGTTCACGAGTACAAAAGGGGAAATCGTGTGATTGTATCAATTTTGTAAGGGCAACCGATGACCGATGAAATACGGGCAATGTGCCTTGCTATCTATAACGGCAGCACAACTTTACAGGATTGCCTGCATAAGATCAATGCGAAATACCTTTGAAACTCATTTATGTCAATAGGGTCACCGCACATTTTGACATATTGCAAAAGTCCGAAAGCGACCCTATTGACATAGTTTTCCGTTGTTTCAAATGGGTATACCCTAACGACACGCTCAAAAAACACCGGCTCTTGATGAGTCGGTATTTTTGTGTTTAGTCATCGTCAATGATATCGGCCAGCAGACCGATAATAGTCAGCGCACCGAGAATGACTTTTCCTGCGTTCATCTTCTCACCTCGTTTCAGTTGTCAGAAAAGTTTTCGACAGCTTCAATGATTAAATCAACAACAGCGCCAACGGCTTGGAAGATTGGACCGAGCGGAATCATAAGCAACATCTCCTTTCCTTAATACGCGTAGAGCAGTTCTCCGGTCATTTCGTGCAACAGAGTAGGATCATACAGCATTTCCTCGATTTCTTCCTCGGAGCAGCCGTAATCCAAGAGTGCCTGCACCTCATCAGCAGAGACACCAAAGGCTTTTGCAACGCTGAATAAGTCATCGTAGTTCACGGGTGTATCTGTGCAGCAGTCGCGGTAATATGGAGAATAACGCCGCCACCAATGCTCATAGCTGGTTCTCGGCGCAAATGCCCCGGTAGTGATACGGCCTGCTCGGTCGATTCTCAAAATCTCGCCCTCCTTTGGCTCCAGAATATCGGTGGGCGCTTTTAGTCTCAGCTTCTTGATGGTTTTGCAGAGTATTTCCTGAGTGGAAGCGTAAATCAAGAAGCCACCATAGAACATCACGCAAAGCGGATTGTCTCCGACCACGAACCAGATGGAGTTGTCCTTATCTAGAACCGTAAAGACAAAGGAACCCTCGACCTTTTCAGCCATAGCTTGTAGGCTGTCGAAGTCGAGGGTTTTCTGCTGTTCAAGAAGCTGTACGGCAACGTAGCTGTCCGTTTCAACACTTGTCATCGGGAGATTTTCTTCCATACGGAGTTCTTTGTCATTCCAGAGAACGCCATTATGCGCGAGAGCAAAGCTGCTGCCGTCAACTTTGCCGAGAAACGGATGATTATTCTGGTTGAACTGCGCGTTGCCCTGTGTGGTCATACGGGTATGACCCATGACCGCGTTCACACCGTGTGGAATGTGAATCTTCATTTTTCGAGCGGGAAGGGGGCGCTTATAAATGCGCAGACGGCCGTTGAAGCTGTAGGCAATACCTGTCGCGTCCGTACCGCGAACTTGGCACTCTCTTGCGAGAGTGTTCAGGATTTTGTTTTTCGTATGGGTACTCAGGCACTCCTTAAAGTCGATTAAACCGAATAAACTGCACATATTACTCCTCCTCGCTTGCAGATACAGGTTCGTTAACGTAAAGACGACGCTCCTTCAAATACTGAATAAGCTCCGGCTCAGTGACATCATCCAGAAAATCAAACCAGCTAAGCTCCTGTACGGCGGTATCGGACATAGCAACAGCCACCTCAACCAAATGGTTAACCATCTGCAAAGTGGCTTTGAGAGTATTCAGCTTCAAAGTACCGCGGAACATGCGGATTTCGACCGTATCCGCGTTCGTGAGATTGACCGCCGTGTAACGTCCGGCGCAGGAATTTTTTGCGTGGCTCATTTGTTCGGACGGGGTGAGGCGGATGCCGTACCGCGCTGCCCAGCGGTTCATCTGAGACTGCGTGCGGCGGCTGAAGCGCAGCAGCTCCGCCCAGAATTTTTCGACAAAGTACAGCAGGCGAGCAATCGCGGCTTCCTGCTGCTCGTAGGTACAGCCGAATGCCAAACGGGAAATATGTACATGCAGTCCGCAGGTTCCTGCCGCATGGCTGAGGTACCCCATACTCTGCGCTTTACGCAACACCTCCGCCCACGGCATTTCAGTCAAATGGTACTCGAGAGTCATCGGGTGGGTGACAAGCTCGAGGCCTTCATCCAGGCTGCCGTCCGTTTTGATGTAGAGATTTTCTGCGTCCTTGTTCGCGATGTCAAGCAGCTTCTGCGCATTGCTGTTGACTGTACCGCCGTCGTCGATTTCAAGCTCTACGCCGAAATGACGCAGACCTTTGCCGTGGAAAACAAGGTCTGGTGTGTAGCTGTATTCGTGGATGACCTCGCAGTGCTCATCCCAGCAGGACGCGCAGTAAGCGTTGTCGTCATCGTCCCAGTACGCGCGATCACGGTGGATAATACGCCCGCAGTCATCACAGCGAACATAATATTCGTCAAAGCAATGCTCGCAGAGTGTGTGCGTGTCATCCTCGACGGCGTTTTCCTCGTAGACCCGCTCGGCGCAGTGGTCGCAGATTACGGTCAGGCGATCCGCGCAGTCCTCGCAGAGCCAGTCATTCTCTACTTGGAACATTTCGTCGATCGGATGCTCCGCACCACAGTTCGCACAAATTCTGGTTTCATTCATTAGTAATTCCTCCATTTTATTTGGTGAATCTTAATATTCTTCAGCAAGCAGCATAGTAGAATGCGTTAAATCATCAATCACGAACACCTTCGCATTTACGGCATCGTCACACGGTACATCGAGCTCGTAACGGTACGGCGGCTGTTCCTGCTCGTGGACGATATGTTGGCCAGTCGGCGTTTTCGTCAGTGTGAACACTTGCAGGTAATCCTTTTCCTTGACTTCCATCGTCAAGACCATGTGCCACATGAGGTTGATCAGCCACGATGGGATTTCATTCTCCACGCCGCGCGTCAGGAATTTTTGATTGTTGAACATTTTCGCTTCCTCCTTTTTGACAAAAAGTAAGCTCCTGAGAATATCCCAGGAGCTTCTACTGATATAATATATAGATCAAAATGGGGGAGAAACAGAAAAAGCACAGCCGAAGCTGTGCTTTTTGTCTGTATGAGGTTTACTTGCTCATCTCGCAGAAGCGCATGAGAATTGCGGCAACCTGTGCGCGGGTTGCGTTATTCTGCGGGTTCAGCTTGCCGTTCGAGCCGTTGACAATGCCGTTGGCAACTGCCCACTGCATTGCATTTTCAGCGTAGTTGCTTACGCTTGCAGCGTCGGAGAAATCGCTCAGCGAACCGTTTACAACCGGAGAGCCGGCGTAGCGGTACAGCATGGTGACAAGCTGTTCGCGGGTGATGTCGGCGTTCGGGTTGGTGCCGTCGGACACGCCCTTAGCCTTCGCCCAGTCCATGCCCTTCTCGTACCAGGTAGCGCCGCCGGTGGTGTCCTCGCCTGCGTAGCGCGCGAGAACCGTCATCAGCATTGCACGGGTCGTGGTTGCGCTCGGCGCAAACTTGTCGCTGCCCGTGCCGCTCATCAGACCCTTGTCGGAAACGTACTTGACCGCGTCAGCGAACCAATCGGAGGAAGCAACGTCATCAAAGCCGTTCTTCGAGGGCTTGGTGTCCTCAATTTTGCTGAAGGTCGGCGTAATTGTTACCTTGCTGTCCGGCATGGTGAAGGTGTACTTGCCGTCGGACTTCTTGGTGACGTCAACGGTTTTGCCCTTTGCGTCGGTAACGGTCAGCTTGTCGAGCTGATAGCCTGCATCCGGGGTGACGGTAACCGTATCGCCCTTTTTCGCCGTGTTCTTATTCAGAGCGACCTTGCCGTTCGATGCAGTGGATGCAGAAACGGTATTGGTCGGGGTGGTGGAAGAACCGGAAGACGACGAATGACTGCTCTTACGAGTGACCTTAACTACGCAAGTCTTTTCTACATCGTTGTAATTGTCCGTGCCGGTATATTTTGCAGTGAAAGTGTAGTTCTTCGTTGCATTCGGCAACTGTGCGGTATACTTGCCGTCCTTTTCGGTTACCGTGATGTCGTTGTCACAGGTGACAGCGAGCAGGCCCTCGGTCGGGACACCGGAAACCGTCAGCTCAACCGAGCCGCCGCCGGTAAGGGTAGACGGAGTTGCCTTGATAGCGATTGCAGGAGTAGCCTTTTCAGTCCACTTGGCGTAATAGGTCGTGCCAGTAACAGGCTGATTGTTATCGGTCAGCTTGGTCCCTTCGGCGAAATTGCTGCTGGAATACCAGCCAGCGAATGTGTAGCCGGCCTTAACTGGCGTGGCCAGCGCTGTGTTGCTGGTCGGATTTTCTTTAAATGTGCCGCCGTTGGTTACTGCATAGGCCAGATAGCATGGGGAAGTAGTAGTAGATCTATGTGCTTCTACTGCACTCATAATAGCAGAGGAAGACACATAAATAACTGCTGGTGACTTGTTGGAACCCATATTGGAAAAATATGAGGTATCATCGTCGCGCTCAAATTGGATTGATTTTGCAGTCGACATATCCAACACTTTTAGAGAGTTCGTATTTGAAAATGTCCGCTTACTTTTAAATGTGATGCTTTCGCCTTGAATCTTCACGCTCTCCAAATTTTTGGAATAGCGGAACATATCCGCTCCAATCGTCGTAACTGTTTTCGGAATCACAACGCTTTTGATGGATGTATTGTAGTCATCGGTTGCGTCCCAAGCACCAGTCCATCCGAAAAGACCCGCGTCAAGCTCAGTAACTGTATATGTGACCCCGTCCACCGTAAGGGTTGACGGAACGGTCACACTTTCAACCGTTTTGGGTGAATAAGCCTTCAAAGTTGCTTTTCCACCCACCGCATCAAATTTCCAAGTGATGTTATCGACTGTCGCAGTTAAATTTGTTTTAGGCTGTTCAGCCCAGTTACCATCAGAGCCCATAACCCAGCCACTGTTCCCGATAACAGCAACGGTATTGGGGTTTACATTTGATTTTATGGTGTCAAGCTGGTCCTCATTGTTGAGAATCACCGTTTTTACACCAGCCCATTTATCAGTGTCATTACTCTGAAGTGTTGTCACCGCAGAAAAATCCACAGTTGTACCATTTGTATTTTGTGTTGCAAAAGCAAGATAATCTATGCTCACTGTATTTGCCTGAATCGTGATCTTTGACAGATTCTTGCAGAAGTAGAACGCTCGCTCACCAATCTGCGTAACAGAATCCGGTAAAACAACGGAAGTTATCTTTTCATTCCGTTTATCGGCGCTACTGTTTGCCTCTGTCCAATCCAAACTGATTGCAAAGGCTCCTTTCCAAATCCCAGTAACAGGGTAGGTTGCTCCCTGATAAGTAACTCCGCTTGGAACAGTTGGCGTCGCCTCATTTTTAGGGGCCGATACAAGCAGTGCCTTGCCATCATCAATTCGATAAGTATATCCATTATCTGTAAATTCAATGGCCGGTGTCTCGCCTGTAAGCAAAACATCAACCAGCAGGCCATTTACTTTGTTTTGGATGCGATCCTTTGTGTCCTTATCAGCGCAGTAAATATACTTTACTCCGCTCTGTGCAAACGGTATATCACCAATGGTTTCCACCCTGGCAGGAATCACATTAACCGTTTCCAACGCAGTTGTAAATGCAAATGCGCCATAGCCAATAGTTGATAGAGAGCTGCTTTCGGGAATTGTGATTGTTGTCAACGACGCAGCCCTTGAAAATGCACCATAGGAAATTGTCGTTACCGTATTCGGGATTTCATACGTCGTAGCAGAAGAACCACAGGGGAACGCAATCAGCTTTGTCTTTGAATGGTCAAAAAGAGCTCCTGTAGCATCTGTCGTAAAATTGCTATTTTCGGAGGATACGTTAAACGTGGTACAAGCTGAAAGCTGAGAAAGCGCACCAACGCCAATCTCAGATACATCCTTTCCGATGTTTACGGAAGTCACATTTGTATATGCAATAAATGCCTTGCTACCAATGCTGGTAACTCCATCTGCAATCACAATGTTTGTGATGCTATCCTTTAAATTAGCCCAAGGGTAAGTTCCCGCACCGTCCGAAATATTTTCTGTTTCTGTCGAATTGTTCAGATTCGACATCTTACCCGTCCCGGAAATCTTCAATGTGCCTGTGCTGCTATTGAAATTCCACTTGACGCTGTCCGCGTTGCCTTCTGCGCCGCAAGTGCCGGATGTTGCTGGTGGAGTGTTTCATTCATCATCCTCTGCCGCAAACGCGACCGTCGGCGCCATTGTCAATAGCATGCAAAATGACAATATTGCCGATAACAATCGTTTTTTCATAACTTTTCCTCCTTATTTTATCCGCCTTAACGGCATCAATATAAAAAAACGCTTTCAAGACATGGCTACCCATGATTTAAAAGCGTTTTCATATCTTTTTGGAACAGCACAAAAGGGTAGAGTTTTACTTGCTCTGCGCTGTGAGCAGTGTATTGCACCGCGAATCGGTTTGTCAAGTTCTTTTTCACGGTGTATACCTCCTTCTGCTAATAAAGCGCAGAAGAGATTAACAGCGTCATCTCTGATGCTTGCAACGTCATTGCGGCTTTTACCGCTTTAGACCCTTCTGGCTTTGCGTCCCCGTCTTTCGACGGGTTTGCCTATTTCTCAGGCACTGTGCCTGAGTTCTTAATTATTGTACCATAAGCTGTATAGGTGTGCAACGGGACAGCTATACAATTCGTGTCATAAAAACGACATTTCGTGCAGCAATCTGATGAATATCACTGTTTTAATTAGTACACTTCGCAAGCACATACGCAAATCTTTGTGCAAATTGCAATATTAAATTGAAGCATTTTACAATCATTGAAGCTATATATTGTGTGCTTCGGCTAAAATGGCAGGAAAGCCATATAAAACCGCAATGCTTTTGTAAAATAATATAGGTGGACAGCTTCTGTCCACCCATATTGCTACAATATATAAGAGAAATCACTTCTCAATTGCCAGAACATTCCGCACGATCACGTTGATCCGCTCGATGCTTTCGAGCGGGAGGTCGCGGATCTGGTCGCACACCTGTGCGATGACGGCATCTTTCGCATTATCCACAGGTTGTGGATCGGCGAACAGCTCCGCCAGTGAAATGTCGAGCGCCCGCACGATTTTCTCCAGCGTCTTGATGGTCGGACTTTTGAGTCCGCGCTCTAAATGCCCGAGAAAAGCCGGGTTGATCTCTGCCTGCAAAGCCAGCGTTTCCTGGCTCCAGCCGCGTAAATTACGGAAATATCGGATTCGCTCGCCTACATTGACTTCGCAATACATCATCGTCACCTGCCCTTTGATACTAGGTTATCTTGACAATTAGTATTGCGCAAAATGCTATAGGTATTGTATAATAATATCTATAGGCAGCATCACTGTACCAGTCAACAAAAGTGGACACGAAAAATATTATTTTTAAAATTTAATTTTCAAAAGTAGACACCATCTATATTTTTATCAACTATGTATATTCTAAAAGTAGACACAAAACTTATTTTTATTGATTTAAAATTTTCAAAAGTGGACACAATTCGGAAAATGACAAAAAATATGAATTTTCAAGCTAATCGAATGCAATATGCTTTCTGAAAAGTTAGGGCAAAGTCGAACATGAGCTATCATTATTTTTTGGTGGTTCGTTTCTTCTGCATGAATTTTGGCTTTTCACTCAGCACACGCTGCGAAAAGGTATCTCGATGTTCCAGTTCACCGAGATTAAAACGTTCACAGTAGTGGTCAGGCGTATCATAATCAAGGGCAAAGCAGGGACGCTGCTTGTTATAGAAGTTAACATAGCGATGCAGCACTTCTCTAACATCATCTTCAGTACGACATTCCTCTAAGCGAAAATCCATATGCAGTTCTTCCTTGATCCAGCCATTGAGTGCCTCGTTGACGGGATTATCTGTTGGTTTACCGGCTCGAGACATGGAACGGATAATGTTACTATCTTTTATCAGCTCGTTGTATGCTTTAGATGAATATACAGAGCCTTGGTCGGTATGAATAATGGTCGGCTCCCTGCTGCCATTCAACAGCTCTATCACATCCGAAAGGCCATCTAGATACTGCTCGCGTCCGCCTCTGCGATCCGAAAGTTTCCAAGAGAGAATCTGTTTGGTAAATACATCGAAATAGAGTGTCAGTTCGAAATAGAATATCCACGGTTTTAATACAGTCATATCAGATACTATGACCTGACGGGGACGATCTACCGTTTCCCACGTTGTAAAAATGAGATTAGGATACAAATCTCGTACTTTGCGAGGCCTGTAATGCGGCTTATGTTTTGTCTGGGATTGAATACCTAAACAGCGAAAGACTTTATAAATATAACTGTCGCTGCATGACCGCCCGTAATTCAATCTGAGAAAAGCAGCAACCCAGCGGTATCCATGAGATGGATGGGCCTCATGAGTTTCAGATACCAACGCGATTATTTCTTCACGATTTATATCTCGTTCGCTTTTGTCACGATTTTTCCACTTATAATATCCTGAACGACTGACTCCCATAAGCTGACACAGAGTCTGTATATCGTAATCTCTGGAAAGAAGTTCTATAATTTCAAATTCTTCGGTTTTAAACGAATATATTCCAGTTCTCCAGCATCCGTCTTCCGCACGGCATAGTTTTTTTTAAGCCGTTCGTTCTCGATTCGCAGCTTGAGTATTTCACGCTTGTATGACTCTTCTGTTCGATCAATTCCTTCTGGAAGTACATCCTTGATCTTGCTGTCAGCGCGGGCCAGTCCTTCCAGGCCACCCTCATTATACTGTTTAAGCCACTTCGGAAAGGAGCTGATTGATATGTCATTTGCTATACAGAAATCCGTCATCTTCAATCGCGGATTGCTTTTGTACTTCCGGATTAAAAATTCTTTTTCCAGCGGATTTAAGTGTTTTCCCATAAAGACCGTCTCCCTTCTGGTAGAATACTCGTCTTTATGATAACTCCCAGAAAGACTTTTTTCTACCTTTCCGTGTCTACTTTTATAATAGCATCACACTTCATGAATATAGGTACGCATCATCATAGGGGGATAACAAGATGAAGAAATACACACTATTCGGTAAGAACATTGTATTCGATGACGCAGCCGAGCGCGCATATGAGATAAAAGTTAATTACGAGTTTGTGGAACTACGAATTTCACAGGAGTTTCAAGCGTGGTATAAAGAGCAGAACACAATTCAAAATGTTATCAATAATTTTGTGGATTTTGTAAACACGGCATATTCCGAACTTTTGGTATCGGATAAGTTTCATAAATTGCAGGAATGCGGTATCTACGATATGACTGCGGATATGTATGCTCGCAAATGTCTTAGCTTTTCAGGTGCGCAGTATGCCCTTGATACGGTTGAATCGCAATATGACGCTATCACAGAGCAACAGCACGCAGAAAAGGAGTATCGTGAAGCGCGCAAGGCTTCGCGTGGACGTTGGCGTGGTGGCGGATTTGGACTGGGTGGTGCATTAAAAGGTGCTGCAACAGCTGGTGCACTCAACGCAGTATCTGGCTTTGGGCACGATCTCGTCAATTCCGCAGGAAACCTGTCCTCTGCATTAGATGCATCTAACGCAAAATCCGATCTGTACAAATCCGCAAATGCAGTACTGCTCAACGGCCTATACGAAGATATGCGTACTTTCTTCGATAATCATATCCAACTGCTGACCACAGCCAAGCCGGGCTATTTCAAGTTCTGCTTTGATGAAGAACGTGCCAAAGCACCGTTTTCCAACGCTAAACAACTGCCGGAGAAACCTGCTGAGGTTCTGGGAAAGGGATTTGAAATTTGCCCATGGAATGAAGATTTACAGAGATACATTTTTCGTAATTACCCCGAAAACCGCCGTGATATTCTCCGTGCTTCGACTGATTTCGGCATCGGTATTTATGACTGCGTAGAGGAATTGCTCCGAAAAGAATATACCGATGAAGACAAGAAAAGTGAAGAACGTGCATTGCAGGCGAAAAGCAGAATCTTGAAGATCATGGCGGATCTGAATGTTCCGCAAACATGCGTACTCGATGAACTTGAGGTCGATTGTCTGCATCGACTTTGTCCTGATCTGAAAAACGCAAATGAAGTGACCTGCAATAACTATATCGAAGCAATACAGGCCTATGATGCACAGGAGCAGAATAAGCAGATCGTAATTAACGAGATCAATGCACGCCTGGATGAAATCTGGTCCGTCGAGGACGATGCTGCGTGCAAAGCGCTTTACTTGAATACGGATATTCGCATTCCGGAACAAGTACAGCGTGCTATTGAGCGCATCAAGGAGAAAAGCCGCACCAAGGCGCATGAACCATATGTTAAGGCACTGCAGGAGTGCTCGGAAAAATCACCGAGGTATTATTCCGAAAGTATATGCAACGATTGCGTGGACCGGATTGCTCCTGTCCATTATCAATATAGGGCTGCTTCATACAGGTACCGGAATCACAATATGCGGCATTGCCATATTATGTGTGTTTTCTCTGATGTATCTTATGATGAACGGTACTTGGTCAACGCTTACCATCAACGAAACTGCTATACATGTAGCTCTTACAGAACACAATCAGCCAACAAATATGAAGGTTCCAGCTATTGTTTTCAGCATTCCGCTTGCAATACTTTTGGCCGTTGGCGCATATTTCGGCCATTCATGGCAAACCGAACGGGCCGAAGCTGAACGGCTGCAAGCACTGGCGGATGAGCGAAAACAGGAGGGGGAAGAAAGTCATGCCGCAGAAGAGTCGGAGAACACAGTTTCCGATACACCAGTTAAAGCGCCAGTAAACATCAACGATTATTACGGTAAATGGACAGTTGATCTTGATAACAGCGATTCGGACCTTTCCATCAATTTTACTCTTGAAGACATAAACAGTGTTTTAAGTTTTTCTGCAAATGCAATCTGGGGTCAAGGAGACCGCGTGATTACTATTG
>OGDF01006837.1_pt1 | contig 11048 bp, 7 predicted proteins | sample 1570141 | NCBI WGS metagenome assembly OGDF01 (sample SAMEA4370581, study PRJEB24528) | human gut metagenome | reverse complement strand
ACTTAACAGCGTCCTTGAAGCGGCCGTATGTTCCTTTGGCCTTCTCGATAGCCTCTGGGCCGGTAGCACCGCCCTTGAGAGCGTCCATAAGTTTTCCGAGGTTTACGAATTCGTAACCGATAACTTCATTGTTGTTGTCGAGAGCCATCTTGGTGCAATATCCTTCTGTCATCTCGAGATAACGGCTACCTTTAGCCTTGGTTCCGAACATTGTTCCGACCTGGCTGCGGAGGTTCTTTCCGAGATCCTCAAGAGAGCCTCCTATTGGAAGACCGCCTTCTGAGAAAGCAGACTGGGTACGGCCGTAAACGATCTGAAGGAAAAGTTCGCGCATTGCGGTATTGATAGCATCGCAAACGAGGTCAGTATTGAGAGCCTCAAGGAGGGTCTTGCCAGGGAGGATTTCAGAAGCCATAGCAGCTGAGTGAGTCATACCTGAGCAGCCGATGGTCTCTACGAGAGCCTCCTCGATAATGCCGTCCTTAACATTGAGTGTCAATTTGCAGGCACCCTGCTGAGGAGCACACCAACCGATACCATGTGTAAGGCCGGAAATGTCCTTAATCTCTTTAGAATGCACCCATTTGCCCTCTTCAGGGATAGGAGCATTGGCGTGATTCGCGCCTTTAGCAACGCAGCACATTTGCTGCACTTCTTTAGTGTAAATCATATCTATATCCGTATATGTTTATTTTCACGATGCGAATATACAAATTTTTTGCAGATTTACGAAATGTTCGGCGATTCGTTGCTATACAAATCGTTATACATTATTATATGGCACCTGCTGCCGGCTTTCACGTCAGATGTCCTGCCTGTTTCCCTGCCGGCGATGCCGTCGTTTCTAATCGTGGAATTATCGCCGGCATCCGTTGGAAGCCCTTTCCGAAGCGCCTATTACATCACCCGTAGACTCTCCGAAACCACGGTCGTCATATCGCAGTGTGGCGATTCCTGCTTTTGCAAATGCGTCAGCGATTACCGCAAACGGCTTGTGCTCGAATATCTCCTCGTCCCTGTTTTGGAGTCCGCTTCCGGTAACCATGATCAGCACCGGCGTCTCGCGACTACAATTCTTCGGAGTGGTCAATGTCCCTTTTAGAACAGCGCCGCCATTCGAGAACGTGACATCAGCATTGGCATAAACAAAAGGGCCGACAGGCGTTTGGGGGCGCTTCAAAGTTGGGACGCCTGGGTTCAATGGCATCGGAAACGACATGCCGTGCTGGGTGAATGTGCCGGTAATAAGTTTGCCTGTCCAAACACCTTTATATGAAGCGTTTATGGCTGGAATCCCAAGCTCGATCTGGCCGGTTGCCACCCGCTTTACCGACACCGGAATCCCCTTGGCACCCATGTCGGGAACGTCGAGTGTGGCAGTGCTGTCGCCCAGGTGAAAAATGAGTGAAACCGTCGCCCCACCAGTGTCCAGTTTGCCGGTCCAATGTCCTGTTTGTGCCAATGCTGCCGTAGCGATGAGAATCCATGTCAATGTCGTGATAATCCGTTTCATACGCAGTTAAATTAGAAAGTTCTGAGGTGCTCCGGGAGAACTGGCATGGCTCCGGATTGGGTGCAGACGTATGCTGAGGTTTGGACTGCGCGGTTGTGAGCTTCTTTTATAGGACAACCTTTCAGAATCGATGACACGAATGCGGCAGTGAATGAATCTCCGGCGCCGACAGTGTCCTCGACCTTTACTGCTGGAGTAGGGAGGAAAGAGATGCTGCCTGGAGTGAAGACATAACTTCCGTTTACGCCACATGTGAGAATCAGCATCTTAAGGTTGTACTTTCCGAGCAGAATCCAGCATTTGTCTTTCAGATTAATACCAGGATAACCGAAGATGCGGCTGACAGTGACTAATTCCTCATCGTTGATTTTCAAGATGTTGCATCTGGATATGGATTCGCTGATGATTTCTTCTGAGTAGAATCCCTGACGAAGGTTAATGTCGAATACTCTCAGTCTGTCGTCGTCATCAGGCATTGCATCCAGAAAACGGTGTATCGTGTTGCGTGATACCGGACAGCGCTGGGCGAGAGAACCGAAACAGACAGCCTTAGTGTTTTTCGCGAGCTCTTCCAATTCGGGAGTAAAAGGAATATTGTCCCAGGCTACATTTTCATTGATGACATACTGCGGTACTCCTACGTCATCCATCTCTACCTGTACGGTTCCGGTCTTGAATGGAACACGGGCAATTTTGAGATTCAGTTTTTTCTCTGTGAAATTGTTGACGATTTCATCACCGAGCGCGTCATTGCCGACAGCACTTACAACACAACTGTTAAGTCCGAACTGTGACACATGATAGGCGAAATTCGCAGGTGCACCACCGATCTTTTTTCCGCTTGGAAGAATATCCCATAATGCTTCGCCCATTCCTACAATATACTGTTCCATGATAATACTATGTTTGTCTGTCGCTAAGATAGTTATTATTTTTCGCTTGTCATGCGGAATTATTCGCGGAATTTTGTGTATGTTTGCGAAATATTTGGATAATTATATGGCGCTACTTATAGTTTATATGCTGGGAACGCTGGGTATTTCGTTCCTTTGCTCTCTTTTGGAGTCGGTCTTGATGTCTACTCCGCTTTCGTTTATAACGATGAGGAAGGAGCAGGGGTACAAGCCTGCAGAGAAGTTCTTTAAGTATAAATCTGATCCTGACAGGCCTCTGGCGGCGATTCTATCCTTGAACACGATTGCAAATACCTTGGGTGCTGCGGCTGTGGGGCGTCAGGCTACTATATTATTCGGAAGCACGTGGTTCGGAATCATTTCGGCATTGACCACATTTCTTGTGCTCGTTTTTTCGGAGATCGTTCCTAAGACTATCGGAACGACTTATTGGAAGAACTTGATGGGATTCGTGACATCTGTCATTTCTTTCCTCACTATAATAATGTGGCCGTTGGTGATTATCGTTCAATTGATTACCAAATTGTTAAGTAGAGATGATGATGAGGCAACCGTGAGCAGGGATGAGGTGACGGCGATGGCGAATATCGGACTTGAGGAAGGTGTGATCGACTCTGACGAGAACAAGGTTATCCAGAATATCATGAAACTGGATAAGGTTCAGGCTTGTGATGTGATGACTCCGAGAATCGTGGCTATGACGGCTCAGGAGAACATGACTCTGAAGAATTTCTACAAGAATGACGCTTATCTGCATTTTTCCAGGATTCCGGTCTATGCTGATTCTCCTGAATATATCACCGGTTATATTCTTTTGAGTGATGCTCTTGAGGGACTCGCTGATGACGAGTTCGACAAGAGGTTAGTAGAGCTCAAGCGTCCTATTTCGTTCTTTAAAGAGGAGGATTCCTGTGGACATATCTGGGAGGAATTGCTGAAGAAGCATGAACAGATAGCGCTCATCATAGATGAATATGGTTGTTTCCAGGGAATCTTGACCCTCGAGGATATCATCGAGACTATCTTGGGTCTCGAAATCATTGACGAAAACGATCAGGCGATAGACATGCAGCAGTTCGCGCGCGAGCGCTGGGAGCGTCGTCAGAAGCGTTTCCGTCCAATCGTGCTCCCTAAGGAGGATGAGGGCGAGAAGGCGTAGGGCGGGGGATTCGCTGGGGCGGTGGTTGTTGAGATTGGATTCCCGCTGGCTGGAGTCGGCGGATTTTAGATTTTGAAGGTATTGATTATTAATAAGTTACAAAATTATAATCTGCCGACCCCCTCGAAAAATGAGGTGTCGGCGGACTGTTATTTTGGAAAGCGCTGATTCTTAATATGTTATAAAACGCAAATCCGCCGACGCCCAGCGGTCCGGGTAAGCGTTTCCGAGGTTACGTATTGATGCTTATCCGAGATTAACCAATCCTAGAATAGGATAAGCAATGCTTTGTTAACCATAATTATTAAAATGTCGATTTCGACTGGACAACCTGGCGGCTCTGGAAACGCATATAAGGCTGTCTATTAGATTGTTACAACTAAATACGCCCGCCAAGTGGTATGTTTTTTTATGGGACTTGGCAGGATTTAAAAGATGTAACCATCTGTGTACTAGAGAGATACGATGTTATGCACCTGCCAGGTTGTCGGAAAACACAAGTGCTGGACTGTCTGTGGAGCGAGTTGGCGGATTTCCATGAGACTGATTTCCGCCGACGCCCTGATCGGAACATTAGTCGGATTCTTTTTTTGTTTTTTCGGAACAGACCACTAATCCTGTTTCATCGAAATATCCGGGATGTGTCCGGTCAAACTCCTTCATGCATTCTATTCCTTTGCGGTGTATCTCAGCATAAAGTTCCTTGCGAGCTTTTATGTCTGCAGTATGCCCTTTAGTTAGCTCCTTCCATTCATGGTCCTCTATATTAAGTACTTTGCTCACGTATTCCTGCTCGAATCCGTGTTCGAAGAGTGAAATGATGGTTTTCTTACGAATCTCATCTTCATCATGTCCTAAGATTCTTAATGCCTTCTGGTAAGTCTTACTAAAACCTTCAATGTGTCCTAGAACGTAACTGTTACATATGCTCGCGACAAAATCTCGCCTTTTGAATTCTTTTGCGGCTTCATAAAGCTGCATGTCAAGATCATCCATAATCTCAAATGTTTAGTAATCCGTAAAAAATGACTGGTGATGGTAAAATTAACAATTTTCATCAAATTAACCATTCCCAACAAGGAATCACCTCGATGGTACCATAGTCATCTTTGATGGTCTTCTTTTCGTCATAAGTGATTATCAGTCTTTGTTTGCATGGTAATGCTTTCGGTAATTTCTGTAGCGCTTCCACTTCACGATTCTGGGTTGCGTCGGATTTGTCAATGGAGTAAGAAACTTGTATAGCTAATTCATCTTCAGGTATATAGAAGTCGACTTCAATATTCTGATTGTAGAAAAACACGCGTTCGTTATTCGGGTCATTCCCATACTTACGGAACAGAGTGATTGCTACTAAGTTTTCCAATAAAGTGGTTGCCGGGTCCACAAGAAGTAGACTGAGTATGCCGTTGTCAATGAAATAGTATTTGCTGTTTGTCTCGCGTTCGGAGAAAGCGGCATTTATATTGTGTAATCGCAATAAGAGCCACGCGTCTTCGCAGTGTTCAATATAGTTGCTTGTTGTCGGAATAGTGATTTTTCCACCTATGCTGGACAATACTTTGGCAATCCTGGAATAGGATAGCGGCTGTTTTACACTTTCTGCCATTTTCTTTACCATGAGCCGCAGAAGATTCGGGTTGTTTATCTTATTCCGTGCACAGATGTCTCCGAGGTATATCTTCTGGTATACGGAACTCAAATAATTTCTTTTGACAGACAATTGGGCACTTTCCGGTAATCCTCCCCAATTCAGGTATTCCGAATATTCCCGCAGGAAGAGTGACTTTCCGGTGGTGCTCATTAAAGTCTCTTTATCATATGGTACGTTACGTGAACTAAGATATTCAGTGAAACTATATGGATAAACCTCTAACGGGATATAACGGCCTCCAAGAGTTGTCATTATCTCTTTTGAAAGCATCTTGGCATTTGAACCTGTAATCCAGACGGTCCGTTTGCTGTCTGCCATGCGTCGTGCAAACTTTTCCCACCCGTCGATGTTGTGTATTTCGTCAAGAAACAGCATGGGGTTATCCTTGCCGGTCATCTCGATATGGGATTCAATTATGGCGTTGAAGTCTTCTGAAGTAAAGCCTATAAGTCTTTCATCTTCAAAACTTAGATATAGCATATCATCCCAACTGTGGCCTTCGTGCAATAATTGCTGTATTTTTTCGAAGAGAATAAACGATTTTCCAGCTCTGCGGACGCCGACAAACACATAACAGCCAAAACCATCAGTTGCGATGTCTCTGTGGACGATGTCATAGTTCTCGATTTCACGACGATTGTCGAGAAGTATCTGCTTCAGTAATGCTTTGTTAACCATAATTATTAAAATGCCATTTTACATATTTGTACAAAAGTATAAAATTCTATTTAAATAAGCATGTTTTTTTCTGTCCTTTTTTGTGTGGAATTTTGGACAACCTTATTATCTTTGCAAAATTGTTGCGCTACCACGCATACGGAAGTTGCGCGACAACGCAAACATTAAGTAATCGATAACCGCATGACACAAAAAAGTTTTTTCAGGAACACTCTCGGCGCACTGGTCGCAACCCTGTCGCTGGGATTTGTCACGGAAACCACGGCCTCGGCTGATGAGGGAATGTGGCTTCCGTCTCTTATTTCACAGCGCATCGTCGATATGCAGAGCAAAGGCTTCAAACTCTCTGCTGAAGACATTTACAGCGTAAACCAGGCATCTCTTAAAGACGCAGTCGTACTTTTCGGACGCGGATGCACCGGTGAAGTCATCTCACCGGAAGGACTGCTCCTGACCAACCACCACTGCGGCTACGGCCAGATCCAGCAGCACAGCAGCGTGGAACACGATTACCTTCGCGACGGCTTCTGGGCCATGAGCCGCAAAGAAGAGCTCCCAAACAAAGGGCTGACTGTCAGCTTCTTGGAGAGAATGGACGACGTGACTTCGAGAATCCTCGAGGGCTACACCCCAAGTTTCACCGAATCCCAGAGAGACTCTGTTGTTAAGGTCAATGCTGAAGAGCTCATTAAGGAGGTAACTGCTGAAGGAAAAGGACTTAGGGCTACTGTCGAGTCACTTTACTACGGAAACCAGTATTTTCTCTTTTTGTATCGTGAATATAGCGATATCCGTCTGGTAGGCGCTCCTCCTTCATCGATCGGTAAATTCGGCGGTGACACTGACAACTGGATGTGGCCACGTCATACGGGAGACTTCTCCATCTTCAGAATTTATGCTGATAAGGACAACAATCCTGCTGAATATTCAGAAGACAACGTTCCGTACACTCCTAAGAAATTCTTCAAGATATCTCTCGGCGGCGTACAGGAAGGAGACTTTACTTTCGTATATGGTTTCCCTGGAAGAACACAGGAATACATCATGTCAGAAGGCGTGAGATATGTGTCGGAAATCTCAGATCCTGCGAAGATTGCGTTGAGAACCATGAGACTCGATACCCAAAAGAAATATATGTCTGAAAGCCAGAAGGTCAGAATCCAGTACTCTTCCAAGAAGGCAGGCGTGGCCAATGCCTGGAAGAAGTGGCAGGGCGAGATGAAGGGAATCAACCGTTTGGGTACCGTCGCTGCCAAAAAAGAATATGAAAAGAGATTTGCACAGTGGGCCCAGGGAACGGAATACAGCTCGATACTTCCACGTCTGGATTCATTGTACCATGCAGTGGAACCATATACTTTCGCTAAAGAATACTACAGCGAAACAGCTGCGACAGTGGAACTTTGCAAGTTTGCCGCATCTGTAGCCAAGGAAATCAAAGCCGGAAATAAAGATAAGGCAGCATCTCTTTCTGAAGAGTTCTACAAGGACTATTATCTTCCTATCGACAAAGAATCATTCGTGGCCATCATGGGCGCATTCGTCGAGGACGTTCCTGTTGAGTTCCATCCTGAATATATGAAGGGAGAACTTGCGAAGTACGGAAGTGTCGGCAAATGGGCAGATGCCTTGTTCGGCGAATCAGTTTTCGCTGATGCTGAGAAAGTTTCGAAACTTGAGGCTGCAGATTCTACATCCATTTATGCCGATCCTGCCGTGAGATTTGCCAATGAATTCAAGAAGTGGTATGCTCACGATGTCTATCCTACAGACAAACGTCTCAACCAGGAAATCACATTGCTCTACAGAGATTATATGAGAGGCCAGATGGCGTTCGAACCTGAAAAGGCATTCTTCCCTGATGCAAACCTCACACTCAGAGTGGCTTACGGAAGCATTGCCGGATACGCTCCTGCAGACGGCATCTATTACAAGCCGCTTTCTACACTTGAGGGCATAATGCAGAAGGATAACCCTGAGATTTTCGACTACGACATTCCTCAGAGGCTGCGTGATATCTATGCTGCAAAGGATTACGGAAGATGGGCAGTGACCGAAGCGAACGGCAACAAGACCATTCCTGTCTGCTTCATTGCCACCAACCACACTTCAGGAGGAAACTCAGGTAGCCCTGTGATAAACAAGGACGGCAACCTGATAGGTCTGAATTTCGACCGAGTCTGGGAAGGAACTATGAGCGATATCGTCTTCGATTCTGACTATTGTCGCAACATTTCACTGGACATCCGTTATGTCCTGTTCACGATAGACAAACTCGCCGGCGCAAATCACCTGCTGGACGAGATGGTATTCGTGGAGTAATGTAGTGTACAATATAGCCACTGGGCATTTGTTTGGTGGAGATCTGTTTTAAAACTCAGCCGCCACATCGACAAAATACGGTCGATGTGGCGGCTGAAGTGTATTCGGGGTAATCGCCTAAGCTATCTCTTCGCGCAGACGATGATGCCGGTCACATTGCCATACATATCGTCATTGTGCAAACCGTCTTCGGAAGTGTTCATGAATATTTCTTTCGTCTCTCCTGCATAGCGGGAACGCACGCGCCAGATTATAGGCTTTCCGTCTTTGTCTCCGGCTGCAAAAACTTCGTCTTTACCCCTTGCTGCAAGAGCATTGACATGACCATTATACGAGGTAAGTCTGTTGAGCTTGCCGTCGGTCCAAAGGGCAGCCCGATATCCTCCGACATAGCCGCCGATATAGGTCTTTCCGTCGTGGCGAAGGATTGCAGCCGCGATGGAATTTCCGCTATTGCTCTCAATATCAAGCAAGTGCAACGCACCATTTAGCCACCAGCAGGCCTGGAAATTTTCCTCTCCCTTAATCAGATAGCCACTTGCATATACATCCGAGCCGTCAACAACAATTTCCGTAACGTAAGCTGAATCATACCCGTCATGCGGCATTTCAATGCGCTCAAAATTCTTCCACATACAATTGGTGCCTCCCGTATAGACAACATTTCCATCTACGGTGATGCATGATACCCGGCCTTCTATGGTCTTGTTTTCGCTCAAATCAGTCATATCCCCGTTATACCAATATGCGGGATATTCCTTTTTGTTCTCGGACCATGAACCACCGGCGTAAAGAGAAATACCTGAGACTGCGAAATCAGTAGCATTGCAGTTCTCCATCACTTCAGTCTGGACTCCGTCCTTGTAAATTATCGTCCTGAAATCTTTGCCTTTGGCCAATGCGCACGAATACAGATACTTATCCTTGATCATTCCAATGCCGGAAACGAACTCGGCGCCTTCAAGCAATGTCATGTTCCGGTTGTTCCACATGGTTGCGTAGGAATCTCCAGTGAGGCTGGCATATATGTTTCCGGAACCGATGATTTCCCAGTAAGACGGGTCATATCCATACGAATCTTCATGACTCTGCGTTATGTGATATGTGAAAACCGTCTGTCCGTTTCTGGTGATGACAGCATCTGCCTTGCGGTCTTTCTGCGACATGTTCTCGCTGATTTTCAGATACTTGTATCCATATCCGGATTTTATGTACTCATCGATGTCGATCCAGTTTACAGACTTCCCGTCGAGCCCTTTCACAGTGACCTGGTCTTCAGGCCTGAGATTATTGGAAAAATAGTAATCTGCCTCATCTGAATACAATGATACGTCCGTTTCTGTTTTCGATTCCACCTCGGTGTTGTCAGGAGGTGTCTCTTCTTCTTTGTTATTGTCGTCCGGCGTCTCTGTGTTCTCTGCGCCATTGTCCGCCCCGTCGCACGAAGGCAAGGAAACAACAAGGGTGAAAGCAAGCAGAAGTCTTGCAAATACTGGTACTCTGAATTTCATCTCTTTATAGTTATGTGATTGTTATACAAATCGTCCGGTGGCGCTGTCTTTCGCCGCGCGGATCTGGTCCGGCGTGCCGGTCGCCACGATTCTCCCGCCTTCCGAGCCTCCGCCAGGGCCCAGGTCAATGATGAAGTCGGCGTTTCGGATTACGTCCAGGTCGTGTTCTATGACAATGACGGTGGCTCCGTGGTCGATAAGACTCTGGAATACATTCAAAAGGGTCATTACGTCGGACGGATGAAGACCTATCGTCGGCTCATCGAATACAAAAACGGAGTCACTCTGTCCTCTGCCCATTTCGCTGGCAAGTTTAAGTCTCTGGGCTTCTCCTCCTGACAGGCTCGGGGTTTCTTCACCCAATGTCAGATAACCAAGGCCTAAATCGCGTAACACCCTTAGTCTCTGGCTGATAAGCTTAAGGTCAGCACAGGCGTCGAGAGCGGAATTGATATCCATATCCATGAGTTCCGGAAGTGAATGAAATTCCCCGGCGGCGTTCTCCCTCATTATGCTCCCGGCGATTTTCGAATACCTGGATCCACGGCAATCAGGACATGGGATATCCACGTCTGGAAGGAACTGCACATCGAGGCTTATCACTCCTGTGCCATCACATGTAGGGCATCTCAGTTTGCCTGTGTTATAGGAAAAGTCCCCGTCCTTGTAACCATGCTTTTTCGCGTCCGGTGTCTTGGCAAAGACTTTCCTGAGCTCATCATGGACATTGGCATAAGTCGCTACGGTAGAGCGGACATTGATACCTATAGGAGAGGCGTCGATGAGCTTCACTTGGCGAATCCCTTCAGCCTCAATAGATTTCACGTGCATCGGCAGAGCCTGACCTGAGATTTTAGCCTGCAGGGCCGGGATGAGGCTCTCAAGCACCATGGTGGTCTTTCCGGAACCTGAGACGCCTGTGATTATCGTCAGACGTCCTTTGGGAATCTCTACGCTGAGAGGCTTGACAGTATGGATGGCATCCGTAGTCATCGCTATCTTTCCGTTCTTGAACATGTCGGTTGCCGGTATCTGTTGCCTGACTTTGATAGAGGCTTTGCCTGAAAGGAATGGACCTATCTTTGAGCACTTATTGGCCTCAATATCATTGACAGAACCCTCAGCGATAACTTCGCCACCGTTCGAGCCGGCTCCGGGTCCCATTTCGATCAGCCAGTCGGATTTGGCGAGAATTTGCGTGTCGTGGTCCACCAGGATCACGGAATTTCCGTCGGCGACCAGATCGTCCATCACTCCGCAGAGGCATATGATGTTCGACGGGTGCAGGCCGATCGAC
>OGDF01006823.1_pt1 | contig 11066 bp, 6 predicted proteins | sample 1570141 | NCBI WGS metagenome assembly OGDF01 (sample SAMEA4370581, study PRJEB24528) | human gut metagenome | reverse complement strand
CGCCCCATCATTTTATAGTTCATAATTAAAAAACTCCTTTTTTGCAGAAACTGTATTTGTTATGCTTCAAAAATATCGTCAAGCTTATAGATAATATCATTTCTTGTTGTGACAACAACAACTGTATCACCCTCTCGAATGACAGAATCTCCTCCCGGAAGCTCTGTAACGCCGCCGTGTGTAATACAGGCTACAAGAATATTTTGCTTCACTTTCATGCTCTTTAACGGCTTATCACAATACGGCTTTTTCTCTTCAACATGAAACTCAATTGCCTCTGCCTTTCCATCTGCTATGGAATGAACTGATACGGCTGCTCCTGTCTGATTGTGCATTGCACGTATATAACGCACAATACCGTTACAGCAAAGATCCTTCGGCCAGATCGTACTTCCAATCGGAAGCTGATCAATCATGCTGCCATTTTCCATATGACCAAGCTTTGTGATAACCTGAGATACACCATGCTTAGTTCCATACAGAGAAATAATCATATTTAACTCGTCCATACCAGTTGCCGTGACAAGTGCGTCACAGCTTTCAATATTTTCACGCTTCAGCACAAATGTATTGCTCGCATCATCATTGATAATCTCTGTTTTAGGAAGAAGCGCTGCAAGTTCCTCACAATGCTTTGGATCCTTCTCGATCAAACGTACCGTCATACCATCTTTTTCAAGCTGCTGAGCAAGATAATAGCTTACACGTCCGCCGCCGCAGATCATAACATGATTGACCTTTTTTGTTATAATTCCAAGATTATCAAGAAGTGTCGCCAAGATTTCTGTTGATGCCGTAACAAAGATTCTGTCGCCCTCTCTAAGCACAAAGCTTCCATCCGGTGCTACAACATCACCTCTTCTAAGCACGGCACATACAAGAACACGACACTTTATTACACGATTCAATTCACTAAGAGCAACATTGCACAAACGGCTTCTTTCATCAACACGCAGCTCTACGATCTCTACTCTTCCCTTTGCAAAGCTGTCTCTCTTTAAGAAGCCTGGGAATTTAAGCAGTCGTTCAATCTCGATTGCAGCCTGCTTTTCCGGATTTACTGTCAATGACAGCGCAAATGTTTTCTGCATTTTATAAACCTGATCTGTATAATCAGGATTACAGATTCTTGCAATTGTATGGATGTTTGGATTGATTCCATGAGCAGTCATGCTGCACAGAAGATTTAACTCATCTGCACCAGTCATTGCAATTAAAAGATCCGCATTGTTTACACCTGCCTGAAGCAATGTCTCCATAGTGGCACAATTTCCCAAAACGGCCATTACATCATATTTTTCTACGTTTGCTTCCAATACCTGCTGCTTTACATCAATAAGCGTAATATCATAACCTGAGGCGCTCAGCTGTCTAGTCAGCGTTGATCCAACCTTTCCGACGCCCGCAATTATTATTTTCATACCCTTCACCTTTCATATTCGAATAATGACAGACAATTAGTCATTATATTATGATAACACAAATATAAAAAAGTGCAATGATATTCTCTCTATAAATAAAAACGACACCCTTTCGGGTGTCGCCTTACTTTAGTATTCTTTACGGCAAATATGTACGATATCCTATAGGTGTCTTAAAGAATACAGATGTTACATTAATTCCAGTCTCTGGTGAACCTGCATGAACAATTGCACCGTTACCGATGTAAATTGCCACATGGTTCGGATTATTGTAAAATACAAGATCACCTGGTCTAAGCTGATCGTAAGTGATAGCTGAACCACAATTCATCTGTGACATGGAGTGATGCGGAAGGCTTACACCTGCCACTCTGCTGTATACCTGCATAGTAAACCCAGAGCAGTCTACGGAACCGCCAATAGAAAGATCGGTGCCGCCGTATACATAATTGCACTGACCTACCCAGCTTAATGCATAATTAACAATTGAATCACGAAGCGGTGTTGAGTTGTTTGATGGAGTTGTAATTTCCTGTGTAGTAGTAGTCTCTGCCGCTGTTGTGGTTGTTGTTGTCGCTTCAACTGTTGTGGTAGTAGTTTCTGCCGCTGTAGTGGTTGTCTCATCCGGTACTGTCTCTGATGATGGAACTGTTTCCTCAACTGTGGTGGTTGTCTCTACCTCTGATGATGGAGCAGTTTCTTCAACTGTAGTGGTTGTCTCATCAGGTACTGTCTCTGATGATGGAACATCTGACGGCTGTGTTTCTGAAGAAGCCTCAACTGTTGCCACATTTAAATCAAATGAAGAAGAGAATCCCTGATAGCTTACAGTAACAGTATTCCAGCCTGCACTTAACATCATGCCAATCTGCTCACAGCTTAAGCCTTCTGTTACTGTCTGTGTTGTTCCATCTGTGTAAGTAACAACAATATACAGCTCACTTGCACTGAGTACCTGTCCTTCTGTCTTACTGCTTCCAGTATAAAATGCCTCAATACCCTGAATTGCTTTGACAGCCTCTGAAGAGGTTGTATTATCAGCTGTTGTAGTTGTGGTATCTTCTACTGTTGTAGGTGTGGTCTGTTCAGCTGTTGTCGTTGTGGTATCCTCTACCGTTGTAGGTGTGGTCTGTTCAGCTGTTGTAGTTGTGGTATCCTCTACTGTTGTAGTTGTAGTATCCTCTACTGTTGTAGTTGTGGTATCTTCTACCGTTGTAGGTGTTGTCTGTTCTGGCTGCGTTTTTTCTGCTTCACTTGATGAAGTCTGTGCCTGTGAGCTTGTTGTCGTTTTCTCAGCAGACGTAGCTGCCACTGTCGTAGTAGTAGTAGGTACCTCTGTTGACGTCTCTGTAACTGTCTCACCATTTAACGCTGCTGTCGCACGCGCTACCATGTCGGCTGTCTTTTTCTGCTCGCTCTTTGCTGTTGTTACTAAGTCTGTATAACCTGCGTTAGAAGCATCATTTATGTAATATTCCCAAAGCTGATATGCATATGTACTTGCGTTGTAAGCTGCCTGATAATCTGCTGCTGCCATACGCTTTTCAAAAATTGCCTCTGCATCGCGAATATCTACAAGATAGCTGTCCAACTGATTTTTTACCATCTGATCAGTGATTGCTACTGCCTCTGCATGACGTGTATATAAAGAAACATCCTTTGCTTTAACAAATCCGGCAAATTCTTCATTAACTGCAATTTTTACAAATCCGTTCTGAATTGCAAGAACCTTATAATCACCATCCTTGTAAACGCTGCCAACACTATCGGCACCGCTTGATGCTGAACTGTAAACAACCGCTGTATTGGCTTTTACCTTTGCATAACGGTTTGTAAGATCCTCATCGCTCGCCTTTGCAGCTGCACCTGTTAATACATAATCAGATGACACATAACCCTCTACATCTCCACTTTTGACCAGATACCAACTGCCTTCACTGTTATCAACAGTGTCATAAATAGAAACAACACAATTGCTGTATAAATATCCGATCACATTGCTTGATACAGATGGCTTATTTCTAACATTTAAGCTTGCCATTACACTGACAAGTCCTTCTTCCTTTTCGCTGGCATCCTTTGATACCAAGCTAGTTCCAAATACAACGGAACCATCTTCTTTCGTCGTCGCATTTACAGTAAAAACTGGGATAATTTTTTTCTCCTGCGCTGAAGCAACTATATAACGAATATAATCCATAATATCTGCTTCAGGCGTCTGGCTGCTTGCATAGTAGTTATCAAGAGAAACCGCCATGCCTGCCACAGCTGTATCCTGTTCAAGCGACGCGCCTGATGCTGCCGGTACTGCAATGCCTCCTCCAACTGCAAATGTCGCAGCCAGACAGGATGCCAGCGCATTCCTGCATAATTTATTCATATCTCAAAAACCTGTACCTTCCCGTAGCCTGCCATCTTGCCTGCAGGTACAAAAACATAATATCAGTTAAATTGTTACAATATTATTACAACTCCATTTTGATTATATCACATAGAAAATGCTTGTCAAGGGGCGTTTTTATTGTGTCCTTTTTATGATATACTAATTGGGGCACAGTTAGAAAACCCAGCAGGCTACGAGAGTGTAAAGCAGTTCACCTCAGCCTCTTACCAAGATATTACAAGCTGTTTTTATAACAGCAGAATGGAGATTTTATGTTACGAACAATTTTAATTACAGGGGCTTCCTCTGGTATCGGTGCAGCAACTGCCATTGCTTTTGCTAACCCAAATAATCGTTTAATTTTGGTTTCTCGGAAAAATATGGAAGGATTAAAAAAGATCGAAGATGAGGGAAGAGAAAGGGGAGCTGAGGTTTTATCTATCTTAGCGGATGTATCAGACTATGAAGCATGCAAATCACTTTTAGCGCAGGCAAATGAACATTTTGGCCCTATTGATCTTTTAATAAACAATGCCGGAATCTCCCATATCGGTCTTTTCCAGGATATGACACCTGATGAGTGGCAGCGTATAATGAATGTCAATATCGGTTCTGTCATGAATTTATGTCATCTTGTCATCCCATCCATGGTACATCGTCACCACGGACGCATCATAAATATTTCCTCTGTATGGGGCAATGTCGGTGCCTCTTGTGAGGCTGTCTACTCTGCAAGCAAGGGCGCCATTAATAGTTTTACAAAAGCTCTCGCTAAAGAACTGGCTCCTAGTAATATTCAGGTGAATGCCATCGCTTTTGGTGCGATTGAAACACCGATGAATGCCTGGTTGTCAAAGGAGGAGGCTGAGGCGCTCGCAGATGAAATACCTGCTGGACGTGAGGGTACAAAAGAAGAGGCAGCCCAGATGATCTGCATGGTTGCAGATGCACCAGACTACCTCACTGGTCAAATTCTTACAATGGATGGCGGATGGATTTAAATTACTTTACTAGTTCTTCCATCATCTCTTCCTTAAACTGCTGTGTGTACAGATCATGGTAATAACCCTTCATTGCCATCAGCTCGTCGTGTGTTCCCTGCTCGATGATCTTTCCGGCCTTAACAACAAGAATTACATCTGCCTGGCGGATTGTCGAGAGGCGATGGGCAATGATAAATGAAGTACGATCCTTTAAAAGATAAGAAATCGCATTCTGAATCAGCTGCTCTGTCTCTGTATCAATAGAAGAGGTTGCTTCATCCAGAACAAAAATCGCTGGATCTGCCAGCACAGCTCTTGCAAATGAAATAAGCTGCTTTTCTCCGGTGGACATGGAATCTCCACCCTCTCCAACATCTGTCTGCCATCCCTTTTCAAGACGTTTTGCTACCTGATCTGCTGATACGATCTTTGCTGCCTCAATAACCTCTTCATCTGTAGCTTCCAGCTTTCCATAACGGATATTTTCCATGATTGTTCCTGTAAACAAATGAGGACTTTGAAGCACGTAACCAAGCGCACTGTGAAGCCATGACTGACTGCGCTCTCTATAATCCACACCATCGATTAAAATACGACCCTGTGTCGGTTCAAAGAAACGACAAGCTAAATTTACCAGTGTACTCTTTCCAGCACCTGTCTCTCCGACAATGGCAACTGTCGTTCCTGCCGGAACATGAAGGTTAAAATGCTCTAAAATATTTTCATTTCCATCTGGGTAATGGAATGTCACATCTTCAAATGTAATATCACCCTTAATTGGCTCCCAATTTTCACGCTTTTGCTCAAATGCTGTGCCATACTTTTCAATTACATCAGGGCGATCCTTAATCTGCGGTTCTTCCTCAAGAAGTCCTGTGACACGCTCGATATTAGCCTGTGCTGCCACAATCTCTGACAAGTTAGACGCGATGTTTCGAATTGGCTCAAACATGTTGACAGCGTATGTGGTAAAGGCTGATAACGTACCAAGCTGAAGAGCCTGTGCCAACACAAGCTCACCGCCCTGCTTTAATGCAAGTGCCACACCAATATAGCCACAAAATACAACAAGCGCTACATAAAGACCATTCATACGTGCCGCCTTCACACCTGCTGTTTTCATGTCATCAGTAAGTCCCCTGAAATGACGGCTGTTTTTTTCCTCAATGACAAGCGCTTTTGATGTCTGCGCACCTGTAATTCCTTCATTATATGCACCTGTAATCATTGAATTTTTCTTTCTGACCTGCCTGTTCCATTTTAAGATACGCTTCTGGAAAAAGCTTGTAAGAAGCACCAGACCTGGCACAATTAACATAATCCAAAGTGCCAGCTTCCAGTTTAGTGCAAGCATAATGCCAAAGATTCCCACTACATAAAACAGCGCCCACAACATATCAAGAAGATTCCATGCAATCAAACCACTGATTCGTCCTGTATCATTCATTACTCTTGCCAAAATATAGCCGACTGGTGTTGTATTATAATAGGAAAAGGAAAGCTGCTGAAGATGATCAAAGCATGCCTTCTTCATATTTTTTGCCATATTCATCTCAATCACCATAGCACAGCGGCAAAAGATCACAACACTGACAGTCTGAAATATAATGGTAACTAAATAAGTTCCTGCAAAGCTTCCAATTCCTTCTGTCGTATTTCCGCTGATAAAATGATTGATTGCATACTGCTGAAACAATGGAAGCGCAATATCGACAAGTGCACACAGCGTATTAAAAACAAGTGCAATAATCATATATTTTCGAAACGGCTTCATAAATGGAAACAGTTTCTTCCAAATACGCCAGTCAAACGACTGGTCATATTCTTTTTCTTCAATCTGCATACTATTTTTATCCTGCCTTTCTGTGCCTGCATCACATGTGCAGACACTTTTTTAACTTTCTTACACAGAATCAGCATCTAATTGAGTATTCATCTGAATATCATAAATTCTGCGGTAAATACCGTGATGTTCCATAAGCTGTTCATGGCTTCCCATCTCTGCCACAGCACCATCTTCGAGCACCATAATGCAATCTGCCTGCATAAGAGTCGTGATTCTATGTGCAATCAAAATAACTGTTGTTCCTGCCATTCTCTTTTTGAGTGCCTCACGTATCATGGCATCTGTCTGCGCATCTACTGCTGAAAGAGAATCATCAAAAATCATAACAGGTGTATGTTCTACAAGCATACGTGCAATCGCAACTCGCTGTTTTTGTCCGCCCGAAAGCGTTACACCGCGCTCTCCAACGATGGTTTCATAACCATCCGTAAAACTGTCAATCGCACTGTCTACACAGGCAATCTCACATGCCTCACGAATATCATCAAATGCTGAACTTTCCTTTGTTATTCCAACATTTTCCTTTATGCTTCCTGAATATAAGAATGGCTCTTGAAGCACCATACCAATCTGGCTTCTCAAATACTGACGATCAATATCACGAATATCAACACCGCCAATAGTAATCTTTCCACAGCCATCAGGCAGATCGTAAAGACGATTTAATAGATGTACAAGTGTACTCTTTCCGCTTCCTGTATTTCCAAGAATAGCAAATGTCTTTCCTGCCGGAACAGTAAAGCTGACATCCTTTAAGACAGCTGCTCCCTCTTCATATTTAAAGTTCACCTTGTCAAATACAATATCCTTATTGATTGCAGGCTTTGTCACACCTGGACGATCATCTTCTTCCTTCTCATCAAGGATATAGGCAATACGGTCAATTGACACACCTGCCTTACTCATCTCGGATATGATTCGTCCAAGACTTCTGACTGGCCATGCCATACTGGAATTGTATGATACGAAGGCAATAAATTCACCGACAGTCAGATTGCCATCTACTGTAAATAACACACCCATGCAGATGACTGTAAGAATCTGAATACCTGTAATCAGATCACCAATCGACCAATAAAGACTCAAAAACTTACCTAAATAGATCCACAGTCCTGCAAAACGCTCATTTTTCTCATCGAAACGTTTGCGCTCAAATGATTCTCTTCCAAATGCGCGCACCACTCGTACACCAGTTAAGTTTTCCTGAACAACGCTTGATAAAATTCCCTCTGCCTCATCTGCTTCCTGAAAATGCTGTGCAATCTTTGAGAAGAAGTATCCAGAGTACAGAATTACAATCGGAAAAAAGGACACAGCGATCAATGAAATTTTAACATTCATTGAAAACATGATCACCATGTAGAATACAATCAGGAAGATAATACGAAATACTTCCATCAACTGATTAGTTACAAAATTTCGCACAACATCTACATCTGATGTACAGCGCTGAATGATATCACCTGTCTGGTTCTTTACATGCCAGCTATACGGTAACTTCTGAATATGATCATACAACTGATCTCTCATGCCCTTTACAAAGCTTTCTGAACCCTTTGCTGCAAATACCTTTGAGTAGTAGTTTGCAGCGATGTTTATAGCTGCAAGCAAAATGACGGCAAGCGCTGCAATCGTAAGCATCTTTCCAGGATTTTCACGAATCGTTTCTTCTGATAAAAAGGCTTTCACCCATTCTGGAATCTTAGACAAGTCACTTCCTAAGACACCATCTACACTAATTCGAATAACCTGTGGGATAAATGCCTGACAGACAGTAATCATTGCTGAAAAGAAAAGACCTGTCAGCATAAGCGGCAGGCATGGTTTTAAAAACCTGAAAATCATCGCTGCCTTGCCGGCTTTTTTCTTATTTTGTTCCATAAGTATCTCTCCCCTTTCTTTTTTCGTAAATTAATAAAAGTACTGATGCACGGCCATCAGTACTCTCATTATATCGAATGAATATATGGATTTCAATGGGAAATCATTTTTCTAATTAAGTTTGTTCCTCTTGTACAATACGTTTTCGCACCGTAGTCTCTTCTACTCTGTGATCTTTTATTGAAGTAACCATAATTTCAAGATCAGGTGTAAGAACAGAAACTTGTGTGCCATCATCTGGCACATAACAAAGTTCACCAAGCACATAGCCGCCGAAGGTATCATATTCATCAAGCGGAAGTTCCACATCAAGTTCCTCTGCAACCTCATCTAGTGAAGCTGCACCCTGAATGCGCCACAGGCTATCACCAATTTTTTCTATATCACTTGGCTCAGGCTCTTCATCATGTTCCTTCCACTCACCAACGATCAGCTCAAGCAAATCTCGCATAGTAACTATTCCTGCCATTCCGCCATACTCATCAATTGCGACTGCAAAATAGTTTCCTGTCTTTTTCATATTTGAAAACAATGACGCAGCTTTCATATTTTCAGGAATAAAATAAGGATTTCGCACGCAGTTTTTCATCACGGCTTCCCTTGAATGGTCTCTTGATCTTAAATACTCTCTTGCATCGAGCACACCAACAATATCATCAGTATCCTCTCCGCACACAACATAGAAGCTATGACGGTTTTCGTAGATTACTTTTTCCCATTCCTCACGGCTCTCATCGGCATACACACAGACAACATCTTTTCGATGCGTACAGATTTCATCGACAGAAACATCATTAAACTCAAACACATTTTGTATAAATTCATTTTCCTGTGTATCAATCGTTCCCTTCTGACTTCCAGACTCTGCCATCAGGCGAATCTCTTCTTCCGTAATTTGAGTCTGACGATGTGGATCAACACCACATAAACGAAGAAGCGTATGTGACGCGGCAATTAAAAGCCAAATTAGCGGAAAAAAGACAATCTGTACCACATAAACAATAGAAGAAAAACGAACTGCCATCTCTTCTTCTTTTTCTGCTGCCAAACGTTTTGGCACCATACGTCCAAAAATCATCGTTACAATGCATAATACAAGTGAAATTGCAGTGACACAAAGTCCATCCAATACATTTGGATTTATTGCCTGTCCGCTTTTTCCAATAAAATCTTCTAGCGGTTTTCTAAAAACAAGCGCCGCATATGCACTTCCTAAGCATACACTTGCCATTGAAACAAGCTGCATAGCTGTTAAAAACCGCTCCTGCTTTGCCTTAAATCCAGATAAAAGCGCTGCTTTTGCTTCATCCTTTTTTGCCATCTCTTCTAATTGATTGTCGTTTAATGAAACGATTGCCGTTTCTGCACACGTAAACACTGCGTTCAGTGCGATCAGAATGACCTGCAGAATAATTGCCCCTATCATGCGAGACCTCCTTTCGAAACTCTCACAAAAATCTGCTTATTCGTATCCGTATCCGCGCTGCCGTCGTCTTCCATTATGGTTTCCTCCTGTTTTTAAATAAATTACTATGTTCATTTTTTGATAGCTATTTCACCATGTTTTTTATTGAAATAATATCCTTTTTATTGTAAGATGGAAGCATGAAATTGTCAATGTATTTCGCATATTATAATGAAAGGAAACCATTTCTATGAGTAAATTTACACTTGACTGGAAGCAATATGCTGCGCTTGCAAGACAGGCTGCTGCTGAGGGCTGCGTGCTTCTTGAAAACAAAAACAATACACTTCCTCTTGCCGAGGGCGAGACATGTGCTGTATTTGGCCGTACTCAATTTGAGTATTATAAAAGCGGAACCGGATCTGGCGGTCTTGTTAATACAAGCTATGTACATGATCTTGACTATGCCCTTACAGAATCTTCTCTTATAATTGACGAGGAAGTAAAAACAGCTTACAAAAACTGGTTAAAAGATCATCCTTTTGATTTGGGAAATGGCTGGGCACAGGAGCCTTGGTGTCAGGTCGAAATGCCGCTTAGCGATGAACTTGTATCTGGCGCTGCTTCCCGCTGCCAGACTGCACTTATCGTAATCGGCCGCACTGCTGGTGAGGACCGTGACAATGCTGCTGAGAAAGGAAGCTGGTATCTGACAGACGGTGAAGAGGCAATGCTTGAAATCGTATGCCGCCATTTTTCACGTACAGTTGTTATCTTAAATGTTGGAAATATCATTGATATGAGCTTTGTTGACCGCTATGAGCCATCATCTGTTCTTTATATATGGCAGGGCGGCATGGAAGGCGGTTCTGGTGCTGTCGATGTCATCACCGGAAAGGTTCCTGCCAGCGGACGCCTCAGTGATACGATTGCTTATCATATTGATGATTATCCATCTACCCGGAATTTTGGCTGTGAGGATACCATTCGCTATGAAGAAGATATCTATGTAGGCTACCGCTATTTTGAAACATTTGCGAAGGAAAAGGTTCGCTATCCATTTGGCTATGGTCTGTCTTATACTACCTTTGATGTACAGGCTACACTTGACATGTGTTCTCTGCCAGCCGGACTTGCAAAGGGCGAA
>OGDF01006813.1_pt1 | contig 11087 bp, 12 predicted proteins | sample 1570141 | NCBI WGS metagenome assembly OGDF01 (sample SAMEA4370581, study PRJEB24528) | human gut metagenome | reverse complement strand
CCGTGAAGGCCGCTGACTTTTCCCTCAACAGCCTGAAGACACCCAAGATTGACAAGTCCGACCGTGATGATGATCCGGATTCTCTCTTTCTGGAAAAGGTCTTTCTCATCGAAACCGCCGTTACCCTCCTGGACAGCCTCTACCGTCAGTTTCTCGGTCTCCGGCTCGACAAGGACAAGTGGAAGAAGACGACGGGTGAGATGATGAAGTGGATGGGGGAGGTGCTGGCATGACAGCGAAGGAGCTGGCGCGGGCCGTATGGCCATATATCAATGACGAGAAAAGGCAGAGGGCTGTCATAGCCATGGATGAGGGAAGAGTCTTCACCTACATACCTGAGGGGATGGACTACAGACTGATAGCCCAGAACTTCACGCATGCCCTGATGGCCATCCTCGAAGGGGGGATGGATACAAGGAAGGCTATGGAGACGGCCATATCAGCCCTAGTAGCTGAGGCCATGAAGATGCAGGGAGGACGCGATGAGATGCCCAGGTAACTCCATCGCTCACCGCGACTGCTGCATAGGCGTGTCTTTCCCGCTTGTCGCGCTGGAAAAGTACCCTGACTGGCGAAAGAAGCCGGCCCGTCTCATCGAGGTGCAGAAGGCCCTCATGGAGATACAGGGGCTGCTGGAGGTGGGAGCTCTTACTGCCGGAGAGCGCCGTGACATGCAGGCCGCGTGCGAGGCGGCCGCCGATGCCATAGATGACTATGACGCCGCGCACAGCCAGACGCGGGACGAGGCTTACTCGGCGTGGCTGGTGATGTGGTTCCTGGGGGATGAGGCGTTCGCCGATGCTCTCTACTATGGCGGAAATTGGAAGAAAAGGCCGGAACTATGGATAAAGGCAAAGCACCTCATCGGCCTCACCTCGGACAGACTCTACCTCCACCACCAGGCAGAGGCAGAAGAGGCGGCCCGCATCTGGCACTGCCACGCTTCCCCGAGGAAGAATCCGAAACTGGAGGACATATGGAAGAGCTGATATCTGCACTGGAGTTGGCCATAGCACGGGTGGATGAGCTTCTTGCCAAAGAAGAATGCGGCTTCGTTCACAACAGGCTGGAGAGAGTGAAGTTCAACCTGCTGGAGGCCATCCTCCTGCTTCTCAAGGAGGAGAAATAATGGACTTCCCCACAGAATCAAGCCTCTTAAGCGCAATCGTCCGTCTGCGTGCCATCCGGAAGCGCCGGCTGGAGATACGAAAGGAGGACGCCGCGCTGGAGGCCGAAGAGAACGCCATTCTGGAGGTCGGCACCAGTAGACCAGTGACACGGAAGACGTTATCAGGGAAGGCAGCGGCGGACCTCATTCGAGGTCTACATCATGAGCATATGTCAGAGAAAGGACGGCCGGTTCGTCGTCAAGTTCAAGGATGAAGCGGGCCGCTGGAGACAGAAAGGCTTCCGTGACCGTAGCGCCGCGGAAGCCTTCGAAGGAGAAAACCTTTATGACAATAGTGAGAATAAGCGCCTTACCGTGGCAGAGTCAATTATATTGTTCCTTAAGAACACTAGGCATTGCCAGCAGGAAAAAGAATCCTACGCCCTAATCCTGCGCCGTATGGGGGACATGCTTGCCACGAAGTACGTTGACTCGCTCGACAGGCGCGACCTTGAGAACTTCCGCCTCATCATGAAAGAGGAATACGGCGTCGCGGCGCCAGGGATCAACAGGGCCGTCAAAAAGCTGAAAGCGGCTTTCCGCTGGTGCGCCAGCGAGGACATGCTGTCTACAGTCCCATGGGCCAAGTACCGGCCTCTTCCTGAGCCGCCTCACAGGCACCATTGTGGCGATTTCTCCGGCTTCATGAAAGTATATTCCAGGTGCAACCCAGCCCTGCAGTGGCTTATCCGCACCTGCCTCGCTCTGTGCCTCCGGCCGGGGAAAGAGGTATCGGGTCTGCGATGGGGGGACGTCGATCTCCGCCATGGGCGGGCCCACGTATGGATGCCCAAGGTCTCACGGTGGAAGGACGTCATCGCCCCCGGCTGGTGGGTTGATGAAGCCCGCATCAGGAGCGAGGGGAAATCGCCCGAGGACTATGTCTGTCTCACACTACGGGGCCGGCCGTGGCATGCAAGCTTCACAACATGGTACGACACCTGCAGGCGTGTAGGCATGAAACATATGCCTCTCTACACTGTCAGGCATATGGCCGCCTCACTTATGCTGGAGGCAGGAGCTGACCCGGCAGCTGTCGCTGCCCAGCTCGGACACGCTTCCGTCGCCACAACGGCGAGCTTTTACACGCATGCCGTAGCCGGAGCCCAGGAACGGGCCGCCGGAAAAATCCCGTCCCTCCCCCACTGATTTGGTGCGGAATGGTGCGCGAAAAACACGTAACTATTTGAATTTATATGATAAATTCAAAGAAACTTCCTGCCTGCAAGGCCGGCAACGTAGCCGTGACCTTCACCGCTCCGTAGTTCCTTTACTCTTTTCACCATGCCCCCGGGCTCCCCGGGGGCATGAGGAACGCCATGCGCACGCTGCTGGCCCTTTTCGTTCTCACTGCCGTCACCGCGGCCCTGCTTCTGCAACTCCAGATCCGCCACCCGCTTCAGGCCACGCAGGGATCGGATCCTGAAACGGCTTCCTTTCTTTCCCTCCGCTCAGCCGTCTTTGCCGCCGTCACGGCTCTCTCCCCCTATGAACGGCGCGCCCTGGCCTCGCGCGATGGCTCTTCTTTCACGGAACTTGTCCTTTCCGATATCGGGTCCTTCGCGGAAAACGGCTTCCGTATTCCCGGAGAGGATGACGGCACGCCTTCCCTGCGGGCCTTCCTCGCCATGAAAGGGGATACGTGCCTCATGGCCGTCTTCAGGACGCGTGAGGACGCAGCGCTCGCCCGGGCTCTCGGGAGCTCGGCCGGCACAGGCTCCGCCTGCCGGGGCGCTTCCTGCCAAAAAGGCGGCGTTGATCTCGAAGGCTTCGTTCCTGACGGTTTCCCCGCGGACGGGCTTACCGTGAGTGCCGCGTATCTTGCCTGCCCGGCCTTCTCCTTTGTCTCCGAAAACTGACAGGTCCCATGAATCTGACCGACTCCCTCCTCGGCGCCATCTGTCTCGTGTTCCTGCTTGTCCTTCTGGGGACTCTCACGCAGGAACGCGCCGCTTCCCTCGAACTCGGACGCTCAGCTGAGCTCATGGACGATCTCGCTTCCGCGGCAGGGGCCTGCGCCCGGGATCATGAAAGTGAGCTCTCCCTCACCACAGGACCGGAAGGAAATCCCTCCGTACTCCGGGAAGCCGGGTACCTCCGCCCCTCCTTTCCGGATTCCCTCGCCGACGGCCGACCCCTGCGCTTCTTCCTGCGCCGCCTTACCGCAGACAGCGCGCCCCTGATTCTGGCCGTGGCAGAGGGAACACCTGCCTCCTGGAAGGGAAACGCCGGCTCTGAACGGCGTTTTGCCTCTCTGTACGCGCTTCCGCTTGCGAAAAAACTTCCCGGAGGAGGGTACGTTTCCACAACGGGAAGCGGCCGGGATGAAACCACTCTTCAGGGAGCGCGCTCCTCCTTTACCCTGTCCCTGAAATCCCTCGGGATATCCCTGCCTCCGGGCACAACGGCTCTCCTGCGCCTCGCTGACACGGACGGGACTGAACCGGGCACGGCCGACAGTTCAGCTTTTCTGCACAGAAAAGCAGAGGGAGGGCTGAACACCATGCTGTCGGATCTCGGCTTCAGCGCCCACTCCCTCAGGGATACGGGCGCAGCCGTCTTCGCTTCCTCCTCTCAAGGCGCTGATACGGCCGCGGCAGACGGTTTCGCAGCCCTGTGCCAGGCGGGAGACACGGGCTCCGGTTCCCCTGAGGGACTCACCAGGTACATTCCCGGAGCAGGCCTCGCCGTATGCCGGAACGGGCGCGCCGCCCTGCTCGGACGGGACAGCGCGTTTCTCAGCGCTGCCGGTGTCTTCTTCGCCGGCCCTTCTGACGGCGTCATCACGAATCTCGCCACACCGCTCCGGACGTTTTCCCGCCCCGTGCTGAAACCTGCCTGCCCTGAAGGCACCCGGGCCGCCATTTTCGCGGTTCCCGCCCCGGGCTTCAGGGAGAAGGAAGTCAGCGTGGAGGACGCGGGGGATTCCTGGCTCGTCACCGTGAAGGGCTCCCTCCTCCAGGGAACGGAAAAAACGGATTCCCGTTCCGCCGTGGAAAGCTTCTCCGCCTCCGAAGAAATCCCGGAGCCTGCCCCTTCGGGCAGTCTGCAGCTCGGAACGGGCACGTCCTCAGGGGAGGATGTCCCGCAGGACACGTATTTCTACATGGCCGATTCCTCAGCCTTCGTCATGACAGGCTGTTTTCCCACACCCTAGCCCGACAGGGACGCCTCATGCAGCTCGCTGATACTCTTTTCGCTCTCTTTGTGCTCTGCGCCGCTTTTGCCGGCGCGGCCACACTGCAGGGAGCCGAACGCTGCCGGGATGACGCCGGGGCCGCGGCCTGGCAGGCCGACACTCTGCGCATCGCGGCGCGTCAGCTTCCGCCATCCTCAACGCCGGAAACAGTCCGGCTTTCCGTCCCGGACGATCTCACCTCCCTGCCTCCCGGCTTTTCCGCGGAGGGCGCAGGCGGCCGGCCCTTCCTCGTGCTCGTGAAGAAGACGGCCGGCGGCACGGACATCCTTGTCCTAGCCAAAGGCACGGCTTCAGGAAACGATGCCCTTCCGAGAGCCGCTGCGCTCCGCCTCAAAAGCGGCTTCTACCGCCCGTCAGACCGGCGCGCCCGGGCTCTCGGTCTCTCCGCGTCATCCGTATGGCTGCCCGGTGAGGGCAGAGCCCTTGACCTCGCCTCATTCGGCCTGACCGCCGTACCCGAAGGCTCCTTCGGCATTCTGGACGGCCCCGGAGCAGGACAGACGGACGCCCTCAGAGAGGAAATCCTGCGCAGGGAGCCTCTCTCCGGACACGAGGAGCTCTCCGTTATGGAAACGGATCTCGGCCTTTCCGGGCACGCGCTTGAGGACGTTTCCGCGCTCAGATTCCTGAATACCTATTCCGGTCCGGCCTCCACGCTCAGTGGCTTCGGCTCCCTTCCCGCGCCGGAGGACTACAGCGGCCCCGCGGAAACGCCGGCCGCCCTCTGCGCCGGAGAGAAAAACACGGGGCGCCTCATTCTGGATTCCCGCTTCGGCCTCGGCCTCTGCCGGGACGGACGCTTTGCGCTCCTCGCTGACAGTGAAAACAGCCTCTCCGTGCGGAACATGGGCGTAACCAGCGCCGTGAGCCTGACCAGTAACGGCGGCGCGGCCTTCACCCGTGGAACCATTCCCGTGCCTGTCTGCCGGTCCGGCGAAGAGCCCGCCGTTTTCTTCGCGCCCATGCGTACGGATATGGCCGTCCCCTGGATCCCGAAGGACTGCCTCTCCGCCCTCGCCTCCACAGACGGACAGAAAGAAGCGCTTGAAAGGACTCCCGCCCGGTATTTCCGCGCGGCGGGGCCGGCCCTCCTGCGTTCCGCCGTGTCCCGGTCAGGTTCCGTCTGGATGCTTACCTGCAACCTTTCTCCCGACTCGCTGGCCATGCGCCCGGCCGGTTCCACGCTGAAGAAGAACAGCCCGGATCTCGCCGCCGCGCAGGATCTCATCGCGGACTGGTACTACGCCTCGGGGCAGGTAACACGGCCAGCCGGCTCTTCCGCGCCGCGCACCCTTCCGGCCGCCTGTCCGTCCCCGGGCTTTGACAAACCCGTTCCCTTCGCCTGGTTCACTGCCTGCATCACGGAGGCTGTTCCATGAGCATCCCTGAAACGCTTCTCGCCGCGGTCTGCCTGCTCGTGACCTGTTCCGGGATCGCCGCCATGGCCGAAGACTGGCGGGATACAGCCAGCGCAAACCGGGCCGCCGCGGAATTCACAGTCACGGCCAGGCGCGCCGCGGCATGGGTCCTCTCCCGCCGCACGGATCTCGCTGAAAAGGCAGAACACGCTCCTTTCAGCCTGACAGAGCTGTGCCCGGAAACGGCTTCGGCCCGGAACAGCGTCACAGGCCAGCCGTATACGGCTTTCCTCTTCACTCCGGAAACGGGGCAGCTCTCCCTCGCGCTCTTCGCAGCCGGCGGCTCCGGGGACAGGGAAATGCTCCGGAAAATCATCCGTCCCGCAGCGCGCCGCATCGAAGCGGGCTTTTTCGTGGCAGAAAACGGCCTTCTTGTCCGGGGAAACGAAAAGCTCAGCCCAGCCTCTCTCTGTTCCGGATGCGGCTCTCTCTCCTCAGCCCTGCCCGCCGGTTCCTGGGGAACCATCCTCACCCTTCCCGAAGGCCGCGCCGTCTCCGCCGTGCCGGCAGACGGCCTCGTTTCCCGTCTTGCCGTACCCGGAGGAGAAGAAGCGCGCATGGACGCGGCGCTCGGCATGAACGGCAATGCCGTCACAGACCTCTCTGCCCTCTTCTTTTCCGGTGGTAATGGCGGATCGGCTTCCGCCGGGGACGCCGCATTCCGGGAATCATGCGCGTCGGGATCCGGCGAAGGCACGCTGACTTTCTTCAGCGGAAGCGGCCTCCTCCTCTGCCGGGGAAAGGAAGCCGTGGCCCTGCCGGACTCCCTGTCATCCCTTCTCCTCCGTCAGGCCTCGCGTCCCGACATCAGCGCCAGCGCCTCAGCCCTCAGACAGGCTTCCGCGGCCGGAACCTTTCCAGCCAGCGGCACAGGCGCCACAGGATCCGTGACCTGCCCCCAGGGAATGATCCCCGCTGTCTGGTCCGCCGCCGTCCTGATCCAGAAAAAAACCTCGGTCAGAAAAAACGGAGAGGAAGTTCTCGGCGCGCCCCCGGCGGGATACAGCGGAAACGCCATGCGCCTGCGCGTCTGCCTTCATCAGGGGGAATAAAACATGCGCCTTTTTCTGTTTCTGTCACTGCTTCCGGCTTTTTTCCTGCACTTTCCGCTCCCCGCCGCAGCCGCCCTGAACAGCCGCGAAAAAGCGCTGGTCCCGCTCTTTGAGGAACCCTGCCGGCGCTTCGGCATTCCCCGTGTGCTCGCTCTGGCCATAGCCCGCCAGGAGTCGGACAGCCGTCCCCTGCTTATCAATATTCAGGGAAAAGATGTCCTCCCGCGTACCCCTGCGGAGGCTCTGCGCATGGCGGAGTCCTGTCTTGCGCGGGGGCTGTCCTTCGATGTCGGACTCATGCAGATCAATTCCTACTGGATACGCCGTTACCGCATCCCCCTGCGCCGGCTTTTCCATCCCCGTGACAACATTTACGTGGCCTGCTTTATTCTGGCGGAGAGCATGCGGCGCGACGGCCCGACCTGAAAAGCTGTCGGGCATTACCACTCGCGTACGCCATGGCGCCGTGACGGCTATATCGCCCGCGTACGGCACCATCTCAGGGATATCCTCGGAAGGTAGGGACAGCGTACGGGGACGCATATATTCAGAGAAAAATTCATCCTTCCCTGCCGGACCGTTTTCTCCTGAAAGTCTTTCCTGCACACGCATCCGCGCCTCTCCAGGTGAAAAGAACGCAGACCGGGCAAGGGGGACCTGATGTTCCTCCGCCGGGCCGCCTGGTTCCGGCATGCACGGGGCCGGGCTTCCGGCAAAAAAGAGTCCTGCATAAAAAGGAGACCTTTTATGCAGGACTTTTTGGTACGGCTTTCCCGTATGCTGTGGTTTTCTTCTATCTGACAGCGCTGGCAAACTCACGGCCATAATCACGGCAGAGCTTCTGTGTGGCTTCGTCCGGGGCCCACTGGCAGCGCAGTCCGTCGTTGACGATTTCAAAGCCGGCGCCGTCAAGAAGGGCAGTTATCTGTTTGACGGCCTCGCCGCTCCATCCGTAGCTTCCGAAGGCAGCGGCTTTCTTATTCCTGAACTTCAGTCCGCGGATCATCTCCATGATGCCGCCTATGGAGAACAGGTAACCGTAATTGATGGTCGGAGAGCCGACGAGGATGGCTTTGGATTTGAAGACTTCCGTGACGATATCGTTTTTGTCGTCAACAGCTGAATTGAAGAGCTTGACCGTCAGGGACGGATCGGCCTCACGCAGCCCCCCGGCGATGCATTCGGCCATGCGGCGCGTCGAATTCCACATGGTGTCATAAATAAGGGTGATCTGATTTTCCTGATAGGCCCCGGCCCATTTTTGATAGGTGCTGACAATCTGCAGGGGATCCCTGCGCCAGATGACGCCGTGGCTCGGACAAATCATGCTGACGGGAACATTCATTTTGAGGATTTCATCGATCTTGCGGGCGACCATGGGACTGTAGAGATTCAGGATATTTGCGTAGTATTTCATCGCCTCCCGATACAGTTCGGCCTGATCCACGCAGTCATTGAACAGGCTTTCACTGGCATAATGCTGCCCGAAGCCATCGTTGCTGAACAGGATGTTGTCCCCCGTCATATAGGTGAACATCGTGTCAGGCCAGTGAAGCATGGGCGCCTCAATAAAGACGAGCTTTGTGTCGCCGAGCTCCAGCGTATTGCCGGTCTTCACCGTGACAAAATTCCAGTCCTGATGATAGAGGCCGCGCAGAATCGCCTCACCCTTCTTCGTGCAGTAAATCGGTGTATCCGGAATCTTCCGCATCAGAGCCGGCAGGGCACCGCTGTGATCATTTTCGTTATGATTCATGACGATGCAGTCAATGTCTTTTAGATCGATTTCCTGCTCCAGGTTAGCGACGAATTCTTCGTCAAAGGGCTTCCAGACCGTGTCCATCAGGACGGACTTCCTGTCCCGGATCAGGTAGGAGTTATAGGAAGATCCCTTCTCCGTAGAATATTCATGGCCATGGAACTCGTTCAGTTCCCAGTCAGTCTTGCCGACCCAGGTTACTCTGTCCGTGATTTTCTTTCCCATTTCGGACCTCCGTATTTTTCCCCAGTATATCCCAGACCGGCCCGTGTCCTTCCTGTCAGTGCGGTCTGCCGTGACAAATGACACGTGCTTACAACAAAAAAGACGGCCCCCTCTCCGGCCTGATCAGGGGGCGGTTTTCCTTCTCCGGACTGGCTTATCCCAGGGACAGAATTATGCCCGCCCCGGGAAGCCCGGGGCGGAAGAAGAGAGCCCAATGACAGGGAGAGAAAAGAACAGAAAAGGGCAGCGCCGGACTCAGAAGTCCCACTTTACGCCCGCGGAAACATTATATTCCCTCGTATAGTGATCGCCGCTTTCGCGCTCAGCCTGCATATAGAGACGAAGCGTATCCGCGGCCTGCCAGTCCACGCCCAAGCCGTAGTACACGCGCGTGCCGTGCATGTTCGCGGTCATGTCCTCGCCGTTGAAGGAAGCCTTCTGCCGGCCCAGGAATTCCCTGTTCACGCCGCCCTTCACGGAGGGCTGGATGTAGTGGCCGCCATCGCCGCCGTCGAGGGCAAACTTCCTGCCGAGGACAACGCCCGCGCGCCCGGTCAGGGAATCCATATCCTTCTGGCTGATCTCCATGCCGTTGCTGGCTTCGAAGTCTCCTCCCTTCACCCAGAAGTAGGAGAGCTCGAGCTGGGGTTCGAGAAACCAGAAGTCACGTCCCTCATTGCTGTAGGCGAAGTCAAACCTGCGTCCTGCCTCCAGTGAAGCGCCAAGGCCGTATGAAGATCTGTCATCGCGAACCCGGGTTCCGTCGAGCATGGTGCTGCGTATCCTGTGATTGTACCAGTCTATGGTTCCGACAGCGTCCGCGTACCAGCCGCCGTCTCCAAGCCATGTCGCGTACAGCCCGCAGCCGGCGCTCTTCAGATCGCCGTTTCCGCCCCAGGAGCCGTTCACGTTCTGACGCGCGAGGGCGCCGCGGAGCTGTATACCAGCAGCCAAAAGGGAATTGCCGCTCGCAAAAACCGGCGCGTCATAGCCCAGGGAAGCGCCGTACGTCGTCTGGGTAAATGTCGTGTCCGCGAAGCCTTCGAGACGGGCAGTATCAGCGAAGCCGCGCACCCACAGGCCCGTCTGCGTGTCTGAGCGCATTTCGCCGAGGCGCTTGCGCAGATCCGTGAGCTGGCCGTACCACATGGCATAGTGTCCGGCCAGACCGGAGAGAGCGGCTTCTGCCTCGCCCGTAGGAGAAAGCGCTGCGTGTCCTCCTCCGCCGCCAGGGGTAACGGGGGCCGAACCGCCTCCGCCAGGAGTGTCGGGGGTTGAATCACCTCCGCCGGGAGTATCTGGGGTGGGCTTGTCTCCATCCGAAGGTTTCGCCGACGGATCCCGGGACAGGAACCACTCCGTGGAGCCGTCCTTCTGCCGGCTGGAGAGCCTGTAGATATACATACCGAGATCTACCTGCTGCCCGGGGTTGGCGAGCGAGAAGGTGCCTGCGCCCTCATTCCGGCGCACCAGCCAGGTATTCATGTCGACGGCCGAAATATCAGTTCTGCCAGAGGAGGCCACAAAGACTTTGCTGCTTCCGGAAGCATACCGGCCGATATCCACCTGATCGACGCCTTCAGTACTGTCGTGTTCCACCTTCAGGCGGAACAGGCCGTCTGATCCGTCAAGACTGCCGACATTGAGCCTCTGAAATTCCGCAGCCGAGTCGAGGGAAACAGTGCCTCCGCTGAGGCTGAGAGAGGAAACCGCGGAAGGTCCGTAGTTTGTGCCGTCCGTATACACGGGTCTCACGTTCCAGATATTGCCGCTCCCGAGCGTTACCGAGACTGACGCCCCGTCGGCCTTGTCCGAAAAACCTGTCCATGCGGCCGTGCCGGCAAGGGAAACGGTGACATGACTCGTGCCATACGCCCCGACGCCGCCCTGAAGCGTCCCCGCTTCCTTGGCCGTCAGGGTGGCCTGCGCGCTGTCCGCCGCATACACAAGATACGAAGCCTTCAGATTCGCAGTATCCGCGCTGACAGTGGCCTGCGCGCTGTCTCTCGTGTACACAAGATACGAAGCCTCCAGGTTCGCAATATCAGCGCTGATATTGACCTGCGCGCTGTCCCTCGCGAACACAAGGAACCCAGCCTCCAGATTCGCAGTACCAGCGCGGACATTGACCATGGCGTCTCCCTGTGCTGCCACTGCTATCTCACCGCCGGCCACGGTGAATGTACCAGTCGTCAGCGAAATGGCGGCGTTTTAGTCAAGTCCGGATTAGTGTGTAAATTTGCCTTTCGGGGGACAACGGGTGATG
>OGDF01006812.1_pt1 | contig 11091 bp, 7 predicted proteins | sample 1570141 | NCBI WGS metagenome assembly OGDF01 (sample SAMEA4370581, study PRJEB24528) | human gut metagenome | reverse complement strand
ACTGTTGCTCAAAATTTTTGAGTGAAATGTGTAAAGCTATATTGACAATATCAGTACTTGCTTTTTTGTTTCGCAAAATCTTCAAATATGTGAACGTGGTTATACTGTGGTTTTGTGGTATGCGCTATAATTTAAGTACAACTAATTTACTTTATTATATCACATAGGACGCGGTTTGTAAAGCCTGATTTTACAAAAAATTCAATTTATTATGCGGCTTTTAAATATTTCAGCCGTCAGACCAAGCGTCGGAAAGGGAGCAAAAATGAGAAACGCAATGAACATTTACAAAAGAAAAGACGGTCGTTTTGAGGGGCGCATTCCTCTCGGATACGACGATAAGGGCAAAATCAAATATAAATATTTGTACGCGAAAAGCCTTGCCGAGATTAAGGAAAAAATGCTTTATGCTTATTCCGATATTGGAAATTCCGAGCAGAGCGTTTGCGATAAAACCTTTAAAGAGTTGTGCGAGGAGTGGCTTACGTCTGCGAAGCTGCGGGTCAAGCATTCCAGTTATTGCTGCTATGAAAAGCTGATAAACAAGCACATTATACCCTATTTCGGAAATATCGGATACAGCGAACTTGGTACGCCTGCTATAAATGAGTTTTCGGAGCACAAGCTGAAATTCGGCAAGGCGAACGGCTTCGGCGGTCTGTCGGCAAAAAGCGTTCACGATATCCTTGTTGTAATGCGCTCTGTGGCAAAGTACGCCGAGCGAGAATACGGTTACCGAAACCCTATGCGGAATATTTCCATACCAAAATCCGAAAGCAAGGAAACCGAGGTGTTCGACAAGGACGAGCGCAGCAGGTTACAGAATTATCTCCGAAGCAATCTCACCGAAATTAATCTGGGAATACTGATGACAATGTATTCAGGGCTTCGTATCGGAGAACTCTGCGCGCTGACATGGAATGATATTGATTTTAAAAACGGCGTTGTCCGCGTATCTAAAGCGCTCCAGCGTGTCCCCGTTAAATCTGGCAAAGGCAGAACGGCGCTTATCGTTACTTCTCCCAAGAGCAAGACCTCGGTGAGAGATATTCCGGTTCCCGCATTTGTTTTGGATATTCTGAAACAAAACGAACGCTCCGGCTATATTCTTTCGGGAACTAACAAACCTGTAGAACCGCGCGCCATGCAGAACCGCTTTAAGGCAGTACTGAAAGACTGCGGCGTTCGCAACGCTAATTTTCATCTGCTTCGTCACACATATGCTACCGTTTGCATTGAAAGCGGTTTTGATGCCAAAACGGTAAGCGAACTGCTCGGACATTCAAATGTAAACATCACTTTAAATCGTTATGTCCATTCCTCAATGGAGATGAAGAAGAAATGCGTTGACAGACTGAACCTTGTGGCGTAAGTCTGTCAGCCGTCACTTGAAAAAATGTATTTTCCGATAAAACGCATTGTGTAGCCATAGTATTGTTATTTTTCCTGTGTTTGAAGAATTTGCGAAAACAAACCCTCCCTTCAACATTTTTTATTATACCGTATTCCGAGAAGTTATGCATTGATTTTACAAGAAATATATGGTATAATGTAAGGCACGGGGGTGAGGTTTATGATAAGAATAGCTATCGTAGATGATGAAAATATGGTGTGCGGCGGTATTGAAACCATTGTTCTTCAACTGAGCAAGGACAACGATATTGAACTGGAAACAGAAGTCTATCTCTCTGGAAACGAATTGTGTGGCGCGTTAAAGTTGCATGAATGTTTTAATTTGATTTTACTCGATATTGAGATGGATAACGGGGATGGTATAAGTGCCGGAAAATATCTGCGTGACGAGCTGCAGGATGATACAACACAGATCGTATATGTATCCGGAAAAAACGGGTATGATCGGCAGCTTTTTGAATTTCACCCTCTCAGTTTTATTGAAAAGCCCGTATCCTACGATAAATTAAACAAAGTACTGAAAAAATATTTAAAGATGTTCGGGGATGAAAATGAAATCTTTTCGTATAAATCGGAACATAATAATCATTGGATTCATCTGAAGGATATCATGTATTTTGAAAGTCTGGACAGAAAAATCGTAATTGTTGACAGCGAAAATAAAACGCATGAATTTTATGGCACTATGGACAACGTATTTGATCAGATAAAAACAAGCGGTTTTATGATTATACATAAATCATACATTATAAATTACCGCTATGTTTGTGAGTTTCACTCAAGTGAAATAATTATGGACAACGGCAAAGCATTGCCCATATCCAAGCACAGGAAAAATGAAGTGCTTAAGTGGCAATTGAAAATGGAAACCGAAGGGAAAAACAATTATGAATGATTTTTATAACGTCATGTATATGATTATTCATGCTTTTGATATTGTGATAATGTATAAGCTGTTTGGCGTTTTTCTTGGGTCTAAACCGAAATCAAAAGCATTTGCGGCATTGTCATATTTATTATATTATCTTGCCACCGGATTGATATATATTTTTGTCGATATAGCGTGGATCACCTTATGCGTAAATATTATAACACTGTTAATAATAACTTTAAACTACAAATCCAGTCTGAATAAAAAATTTTTATGTGTTACATTTTCATATATAATTATATTCGCTGGTGAGATACTTATTTGTGCCGCGACCGGATATTATGAAATAGATATTTTTGATAAGGGAAGCTATAACAGCGTTTTTGGACAGGCAATGATAAAAGTCACGACTTATGTTATCGCCTTGATAATTTCATATTTTAAGGATTTAAAGAAAGATATGCCTATCAGCATATCCTCGTGGCTTGTAACGTTCTTCGTGCCGATAGCGACTATGTATATGGAATTTAATTTTATCGCGTCGGGAACGATCGATAAACTGCAGGCCTGCCTGTCAATTATAATAGTATTGATGTTGAATTTCATCTGCATTTATATGTATAATTCCCTGTCATCAATGTATCAGATTAGAATGAACGAAGTTCTGCTCAAGCAAGAAAAAAGCTATTATCTGAATCAGTGCGAGCTGATGAAAGAGTCTACGGAGCAGCTCAGGGCTTTCCGGCATGATATGAAGAATCAGCTATTTGTTATCAAGGAAATGTGTGATAAGAACCTGTGCGGCGAGGCAAGTGTTCAGCTTGGAAAATACGCCGAGGGACTCGAAATTAAAACATATTACAGCAACAGCGGTAATATGGTCATAGACAGTCTGATAAATTATAAGCTAAAAAATGCCGATGTTGATGGTATAAACGTTGAAACGGAAATCTCCGTTCCGTCAAAGATAAATATTGAAGTAAGAGATTTAGTGACCATTCTTGGCAATTGGTTGGATAACTCGCTGACTGCATTGGAGTCGGTATCGGAAAACAAAAATCTATATATAAAGGTCGTTTATGACAGGGGTCGGGTGATCATATCCGTAAAAAACACCTATGCCATTCCCGTGAAATATGTCAACGGTGAAATTGTAAGCACAAAAGAAGATAGTGAAAACCACGGCTATGGTTTAAAAAATATTAAAAAAACGGTAGAAAAATACGATGGATATATCGAAGATGATCATGCCAATAACACTTTTTCAGTTGATATAATCCTATTTGTTAAACCGGAATTGGATAATGAATAAGGACTGACTTACCACTCGCTTTAGTTATATTGCACAAATTATTAAGCTGGATTTTGGAAGGGTTCCCTTTTTCTGCAAAAACTTGCCCTTTCACTGCAACTTCTCGCATAGGGTTGCTTTTTGTGCTATAATGTCGAAGATAACACTTAAGGCAACACCGCGCAATTAACAAAGTATTGTCATCAAAAGCGTGAAACGCAGCGAAGTTCATAAGAGTTACCCATCAGGCCCGCCGGGGCGCACTGAATCAAGCTGCCAGATGAGGTCTGCCAGCCAGAATCAGATTCGCCAGGGCGAACATGATATTCAATTTAGCGGTCTGTTTTCGCAGACCTTTGTACCGGGTTTTTCGGTACCTGAGCAGTCCTTTGACTACCCCCAAAACATGTTCAACCTTTGACCTGACTGATGATTTCTCCCTTTCCCGGCGTTTGATTTGTGCCTTTGATCTGACGGAATTGTCCTTGCTCTGCGATGGACGGCGGTTCAATTTATACTTTATCAATTTCCCGGAACGATTCTTTACGATCGCTTCCTCACGCTTTTCTGCGCCAAGATAACCGCTGTCGCCATAAACGACTTCTTCCTCTCCGGTAAGGAGTTCAGACATCATCGTTACATCGTGAATATTCGCAGGAGTGGCTTTAACGGTATGCGTAAGCCCACTGTCCTTATCAACTCCGATATGCGCTTTATAGCCGAAATACCACGTGTTCCCCTTGCGCGTCTGATGTGCGTCAGAGTCACGTTTGCGTTCCTTGTTTTTCGTGGAAGTCGGCGCTGCTATTATCGTTGAATCTACTATCGTTCCCTTTTTCAGGATCAGTCCTCTTGCTGTGAGTTGCTCTACCACCTGTGAAAAAAGCTTTTCCTGCAGCTCGTTTTTTACCAACAGATTTCTGAATCTTCCCAGCGTATCTCCGTCCGGTATCTGATTGCTTGATTCCACGCCACAGAAATCAGAAAACGCTCTGCTGTCCGTTACTTCTGCAACTGTTGCTTCGTCAGCTAAATTATACAGATTCTGTATCAGGTAGAGTCTCAGCATTAATCCCAGGTCGTATGGCTTATTCCCACGCTCTCCTTTGTAATAGCACGGCTTTATCATTGCTGTCCATTCGTTCCACGGAACTATTCGATCTATCTGCTCCAGAAATTCTTTTTTCTTTGTTCGTACCTGTGACAGTTCGTCTTCCAGGTTCGATAAACTTATCTGCTTATTCATACTTTTATTATACCATTTTTTAATTTTCTCTGCAACTGGTTTATTTGCTATTCGTTCACATTTTCCAATCGATGGGATTTGTGCGGTGGTGCCTTAAATCAAACGACGCGCATATGTAGTACGGCCATTGCATTGGAGCCACTATATATGCAGAAAGCGAGGAAGGCATGAAAGTCAAGGTCAACCAAAGGTTAAAAAGGCTTATATCCGGCTTAGTAGCCGCGGCAACGGCGACAACCATGCTGCCGCAAATGCCCGCATTTGCCGAAACGGGCGCAACCACATATTCTTACGATGGATACGATGTGGAATATTCCGTTTTGAACGAATGGGATAACGGTCAGTCTGTGGAAGTCAAGGTAACAAACACGGGCGACGATTCTATTCTGAACTGGGCGTTCAAGTATGACGCCGAGGGCGAGATCGGCGGTTTGTGGAACGCTACGGTTTATAACAATCAGGGTGAAAATTACATTATCAAAAACGGCGGTTGGAATTATGAGATCGCTCCCGGTCAGACCGTTAACTTCGGATACACGCTCCTCGGTGATGATCCGACGGCACCGGAGAAGTTTGAGCTGTGTTCAAAGAGAGTTGGGGTTACATTCGGTTACGAAACAAGCCTCAATGTTGTCGGACGGTGGGACACGGGAATGAAAGCTGAGCTTTCTGTTACCAACACCTCCGATGAACCGATAGAGGCTTGGGAGTTGTCTTTTGATACGAACTTCACAATCGATAATCTCTGGGACGGTCGTATTCTTGACAGCACGGATAATCACTATACAATCGCAAGTGAAATGTGGACTAATCCGATTTACTCCGGCGATTCAAAGGTGATCGGTTTCACTGCGACGATCGATCCGGCTCTTGTTCCCGAAATAACAAATGTCAACTTAACAAGCGTCATCATTGACGGAACATCAGATACGCCGGAAATACCGAACGAACCTCACGAGCACATAATTCTGTGCTTTGGCGAATACATTAAAGATGAAAATGCGATTGTAATATATTGGAACTCAACTGACGAAGGCACAGTCTCCCTTTATGAGAGTGAAGCCGAAGGCGAGTGGACAAAAATCGCGGACGTATCCGATGGGAACTCCTATAAGTATGCAATTGCCGAGGATTTCCAAACAAAGCAGATAAAAGCGGTACAGGAAATGAAGGACGGTGCGATTGAGTCCGAACCGTTTACCGTTACATTTTCCGACGGTGAATATATCTGCACCCTGCCCGATGATGATAACGACGGCCTTTTCAATATCATAGAGGAAATATATGGAACAGACTCCGAAAATCCCGACACAGACGGCGACGGGCTGACCGATTATGAAGAAGTTTATATTACTGGAACCGATCCGTTGAAATACGATACCGATGACAACGGAATCAATGACGCTGACGATGATTCCGATAATGACGGTTTGTCCAACAAAGAGGAGATCGAACTCGGAACTGATCCCCGCAATGCCGATACAGACGGCGACGGGTTGTCCGATTATGATGAACTCAACAAATACAATACCGATCTGCTGAAAGCGGATAGTGACGGCGATACCTTGAACGACGGCGATGAACTTGCGATCGGGCTTGATCCTAACAATCCCGAAACCTTTGGCGTGCCCGACGCGGAATACAAGGTTGAGCAGATTGTTGCAGCCGACAGCGAAGCGTTGAAAAAAGTAAATACCGACGAGAGTCCTTACAAGCTCTCGCTGGAGGTTACCGCTTCCGGAAACGTGAACGGCAATTTAAATGCGGACAGAAGCAGCTATTCTACGGCAATTAACAGCGATATACAGCTTGGCGAAACCATCGATCTGAACTATATCGGCGGAGATGTTGATGAAGTTAAACTGAGCTTTACAATTGGCGATGCTTATATTGACAACGAACTCGGTCTGTTTCCCGATGAAGAAGAACTTCAGGGCATAAAGCGGCTGAATGTCTTCAAGTATTTTGAGGATATCAATATGCTGCTTCCAATCGAAACCGTTATTGATGAAGAAACCAACACCATTTCCGCAACAGTTGACGAACTCGGTACATATTGCGTAGTGGATATGGAAAAGTGACTTAGCAATCTTTTGGGTGCGGATATGCCCGAAGCTGTTAATTTCATGTCCGATGATGACGAATTTTATATTGAAGTGGAAGAAACCCCCGATTACTCCGAAGAAGAAACTCGCATTTCCAATAGCTCGGATGTGATTGAATCTGATATAATAAGCGATGAGATCTCTGCTGAAGAAACGCTGACCATGAGCTATTCGGCGGCAATGTATGCTGCTCCGTATGCGCCGGGATTTACTCCGGTTGAGAAAGGTACTCCTGTTGATGTGGTGTTTTTGCTGCAGTCTGCAGGTGAGCGTGAATACGATTTTAAAACGCAGTCAACAATGATTAAAGACGTAATGGATAAATTACAGAAGAGCCACGGCAAAGATAACGTGAGAGTCTGTGTTATTACATACAATCTTTCATGTGCAACCATTCTTAGCCCCAGTACTTGGTTTACAAATTCTGCTGATTTGCAGAATGCTTTGTCAGGTATTTCATACAAATATACAAGCGGTTATGTAAACAGAGGAGCGGCTTTTTCTAAATTAATATCCAATGTTGCTTTTAAAAAAGCAGCTTCTAAGTTCGTCTTTCAAATTATGAATGGTGCGACAAATGTTGGATCGAATTACTTTAGCGAGCTTGATGCTTGCTCACGGCTTTCCATTAACTATACGGAACTGTTGCCTGAGGGATACAGCTATGCAAGCTCTGCATATGCAAATAAGGTCGCTGCAGCTATTGCTAAAACCAAAGGGTTAAACTTGACTTATAATTCCAGAACTTCTACCACAACTGTGTACAATCACATCTGTAAGTATGCCGCTCTTCCTACGATTGAATATATGGTAACAATAGCCAACTCTTGGAGGAAAATTGAAATAGAGGGGATTCTTGATCCTGATAGTGTTACAGACACAGACAAAGATGGATTGGCTGATTGGGATGAAGTAAACAATGAACTTATCTCGTTTAATTCAGATGGTTCTCCACAATTACCGAAATTTGGTGAATGTACAAGTTTGCCTAACAGACCTTATGTTTATAATGGTTTAAGCCGATTTAACCTAAATTCGGCTAGTCCGTCAACAGGTGATACATTGTTCGACTTTGTGAATTGCAACGTGTATGTGTTGCCTATCATATCTGATCCGACAAATAAGGATAGTGATGGGGATGGGTATGATGATATTTCTGATCCAAACCCATTAATGTGGGCTGATTATAGTTTTTTAAATAATGAAATTTACAACATCGGTCACTTGGACGAAGAACATTGGTTATACCAACAGATTGAAGCACCTAACATTGGTTCAAGTGACCTCTCGCTTAAGATGAATGCAAATGGTGACACTAATTTGCAAAAATTTAGATTTAAATGGTGCGAAAATGGTTACAAGATATATCCTATTGATATGGAGGGTACCAAAAAAGTATTAACTGTAAACACCGCAAGTGACCCTTGTATGATTACTATCAAAACCGACAAAAACAGTCCCGAACAGTTGTGGGAAGTGCTTCCACGGTTCTATACCGATCCATATGGTGAATATTCTGATGGCTTAATTTTCAGAAGTAAAGCACTAGATTATACTGATGGCCTAGGAAAATCTCTCTATATATCGTGTTCTTCCAACAATCTTCATATGTCTACAGAAAAGGACAGTGGTGCTAAATTTCAAATATACTCAACGGATAACTGGACAAGATTCGGAGAAGCGTATTTGAATTATCTTGGCTGGGAAAACACGGGAATCGGTTATGGAATGACAAGTTTTGATAATTATGCGCACAATATAAAGAGAGGTCTTGATAGTTGCAACAAAACAAACGTAAATAGCAAAGATTTGGTGATATACCAAAGTGGTGGGGCTTTTCCGGAATTGAATTTTAATTCTGTAAAAATGGATGGTGTGTGTTGTGGGATAATGGCAACATACAATGCGCTCACATTGGCGGGATATCAGGTCGATTTCTTTAAACTAGCGTTGGAATTTGAATATAATGCAACAACATATATTCCCGTTATTAGCGGATTTGTTTATAATGGGAGTTTTGAAAGTGATCCTTATCGAATAAGGAATTGTTTAGAAGCATACAATGTATCCTCTTATTCGACTTATGAAACCAGGAACTTTAACGGATATTCACAAGCATGTGAAGCGTTTGATGAAGCATTGCTGAAAGGTCAAAGCGGTATCATTTTATATAGTTTTCCTTGGTGGATAACAAATGTTTATATTCCAATGCATTATTTTGCGGCAACATATGATTCTTCAATAAGCGATAATCCAATATGCACCTATAATCGTTATAGTAATTATACTACAACAGAAGAATATCCATCTATAAAATACGCTTTCGTAACTTTGGCTTTACAAGACGAGCTTCACCCCAGACTTTATATTCAGGAGGACAAGAACATGGGAAATATGAGGACGCTGGCATTTCACGTGCCGGAGGAGCTGTTTCAGAAAATCAAAGATTATCTGCAGCGCAACAATATGACACAGAAACAGTTCGTAATCGGGCTGATCGAAAACGAGATTGAGCGCGATCTGACACAGAGGCAAGCCGTCAACGAAACACCAACCGAATCCGAGGGAATAAGAGAGGAACGCGCAGAACAGTGCAAAATAGCCGCTGTGAGCGATTGTGAGCTAGTTTTCGATGAGGTCGGGGAAGATGCCGAGGAACAGGAAAACACCGATTTTTCGGGCGATTTTGAAGTCGAGGATACCGATGAGGACGAAGAACCCGACGAGGCGCAGGATGAATCCCAGGGTATGACTATGAGTATGTGAATAGATGATAACGGGCAGCAAAAGCCGGATGATGCATAAACATCCGGCTTTTGCTGCAATTCAAGAGATAAGATTTATTTGAAACTGAAACTGTAACTAAACAGATGTGAAAATTTCATATACTAATATGATGATTTTTGGCAATTTCTCTGAAATTCTTGTTTTTTGCGAAATTATTTGACATTTTGTGAAAATTGTATTGCAGATTAATTTTAAATGTATTATAATAAATGTAGTTAAACGCTATTTATGATGAATAATTGTATGTTATTCATCGTTTACATTTATCTTGTTTCTGGGATGTTTGCTGAAAGGATTTCCTTTTGTTTCGATGTGGAAACATGAGTGTAAATTTGAGTTGTGGCAATGGAGCTATGTCCCAACAGTTTTTGAATATAGCGTATATCGACATCTTCTTCAAGAAGAAATGTCGCGAAAGAATGTCTGAACATATGCGGAGTAATATGTATATCGCATTTCACAAGCGACGCATATTTATTTATCATAGACCTTACCGATTGTTCATTCAGACGGTTATGCAGTTTGTTGACAAAGAAGTAACCGCACGCCGAAATTTCTTGTTCAAATAATTGATGATAATTTTCAATTGATTTTTGAACATTTGGGTTTTCAATCTGAATAATACGCTCTTTTGACCCCTTTCCGTAAAATTTAACAGTGTGGTCAAACATATTTACGGTGTCCGATGTCAGCATACAAATTTCTGAAACCCTCGCACCTGTCGCGAATAGCAGTTCTAACACTGCTACATCTCTTATGGCTGATTTCTTTTCATAATCCGTTGATGCAGAGCGCAAATGCATATATGCGGCTGCCAAAATATCCTCGATTGTTTTGAGAGGAATCGTTTTTGGGAGAACAATTGGCTCACGAAAAGAAGTGTCGATTTTATCAAATGGACTGTTTTCGATTACTTCTTCAATCATAAGGTAGTGGGTAAACGCTTTAAGTGTCGCAATTTTGCGGCGGGCAGTTTTGGGTTTGAAAGTGTTGTGCAGAAACGAAAGGTAGCTGCATATTGATTTCTTATCAAATAAGCCATGAGAATAAGCTTCAAATTGGCTTAAATCGGTTTTATATGCTTTTATTGTTTTGCTGCTTAAGACTTTTCTGTCCATACAGTAGCTTAAAAAGGCTAAACTTTGCATTGATAAATCGAACATACATTTATTCCTCCTACAGAATAATAATACAATTATAATTATATATGATAGTGTTATTATTTGTCAAATCATGTGGAGAAATTGAGTTCAAAATATGTAAAAAGGGGGGATATGGAAAAAATGTTGTATAATATGAAGAGAAAAATGATTGATATGTAAGTCAACACAGGATAACTATTTATTATCACACAAACAACACAAAAAGGTGAGAACGA
>OGDF01006805.1_pt1 | contig 11097 bp, 8 predicted proteins | sample 1570141 | NCBI WGS metagenome assembly OGDF01 (sample SAMEA4370581, study PRJEB24528) | human gut metagenome | reverse complement strand
CGACGATCAAGCTTTTGCAGAGCCGTGCCTTACCACTTGGCTATACCGCCATAACAGATACCATTCTATCGAAAAAACAAAGATTCGTCAAGTCTCTTTCATCAAATTGGCTGGTTGATTGTTCAAACTGCCTATTTACAAGAAATATAAAGAGGCTGAAAGACATTCAACCTCTTTATATTAATTATAATTGTTGTAGATAGATTACTAACACGTATGTTTTGATTATTGTCTAATCAAGTAATCAAAGGCTCCGATAGCAGCTGTAGCACCAGATCCCATGGAAATAATGATTTGTTTGTAGGCGCTGTCAGTACAGTCACCTGCGGCAAAAATACCAGGGATATTTGTTGAACCAAATTTATCAACGATAATTTCTTGGCGTTCATTGAGTTCAATACCACTGTCTTTGAGCCAAGCAGTACTTGGTATAAGACCAATTTGGACAAAGACACCTTCAAGATCAAGATGTTTTTCTTCGTTTGTATCACGCTCAACGTAACTCAAACCAGTCACATGATCTTGACCAAGAATTTCTTTGGTTACAACGTTCTTAAGAATGGTTAGATTATCAGTTTTAGCAGCTCGTTCTTGTAAGACTTGATCTGCCTTTAATTCAGGCAAGAACTCTAAGACTGTAACGTGTTTAGTAATACCCGCTAAATCCAAAGCAGCTTCCAAACCTGAGTTACCACCACCGATAACAGCAACATCTTTTCCTTCAAATAGTGGACCATCGCAGTGTGGACAGTAAGTAACCCCTTTATTGCGGAATTCATCTTCACCAGGAACGTTGATATTACGCCATTTGGCTCCTAGTGCTAGGATAGCAGTTTTAGCCTGTAGAACGGCACCGTTAGCTAGTGTGACTTCAATAAGTTCTTTCTTCTCAATGCCAGTAGCTAATTGACTTTTGATGATATCAACATTGTAAGATTTTGTATGCTCTTCAACTTGGGCCATTAACTTAGGACCTTCTGTATATAGCGTACCAATCATGTTCTCAATGCCGACTGTCTCAATAACTTGTCCACCAAAGGTTTCTGCTAAAAGCCCAGTTTTAAGCCCTTTACGAGCAGCGTAAATTGCAGCACTGTTTCCAGCAGGACCACCACCAATAACCAAGACATCATAGACCCCTTTATCAGCGAAAGCCTCAGCATCAAGTGGGCCGTCCAATTTTTCTACAAGCTGTTCAATGGTTGCACGACCAGACGTAAATTCTTCTTGGTCTTTATAAACCGTAGGAACAGACATGATACCTTTGGCTTTGACCTCATCTTGATACATACCACCTTCAATCATGGTGTGGGTGATATTGGGGTTTAAAACAGCCATTATATTAAAGGCTTGAACAACGTCTGGACAATTGTGACAGGTTAGTGAAACATAAGTTTCTAAATCGATGGTTTTATCAATCTTCTTGATACGTTCGATAATATCCTCATCAACTTTAGGTGGACGACCAGAAACTTGCAAGAGAGCTAAAATGAAAGATGTGAATTCGTGGCCCATTGGTAAGCCTGAGAAAATAACACAACTTTTTTGCCCTTTTTGTGCAATACCAAAACTAGGTTGACGTTTTAAATGTGTTGATTCAAGACTAATGCGCTCAGACATAGCGACAATCTCGTCTAGAAATTCTTTTACTTTACGAGAATTATCATCATTCCCTAAATCTGTTTGTAATACAATATCAGATTCTAGTAAATTTAAATACTGCGCTAATTGTGTCTTGATTTCTTTATCTAAGACCATGGATACCCCCTGGTTGTTAAATTTTACCTACAAGATCTAAGCTAGGAGTAAGTGTTTCAGCTCCTTCTTTCCATTTGGCTGGACAAACTTCACCTGGATGTTGACGAATATATTGAGCAGCACGGACTTTATCAACAAGAGTACTTGCATCGCGTCCAATACCATCAGCGTTAATTTCCATCATTTGGATAACACCATCTGGATCAATAATGAATGTACCACGTTGTGCGAGACCATCTTGTCCAAGAACATCAAAACCTTGTGAGATGTGGTGTGAAGGATCCCCAATCATAGGATAAGTAATAGTTCCAACAACATCTGAGTCATCATGCCAAGCTTTGTGAACAAAGTGAGTATCGGTAGAGACAGAGTAAATCTCTACACCAAGAGATTTAAGAGCTTCATATTGTTCTTGAAGGTCACCGAGTTCAGTTGGGCAGACAAATGAAAAATCTGCAGGATAGAAGCAGAAGACCGCCCATTTACCTTTAACATCTTCATCTGTAACAGTAATGAATTCCCCGTTGTGATAAGCCTGTGCTGAAAATTCAATAATTTCTTTTCCGACTAATGACAAAATAATGTCCTCCTCTATTTTTAATAGCCTAATTATAAACGAAATACTCATCAACCTCAAAGAAAACGATTGCAATTTTAATGAGAGGGGGATTTTTCTAATGGTCAGACTGGTTTTAGAGCTTGTCAAATGTCACTTTTTTTGATAAACTATTATAGTTGCGTAAAGTGACAAATACTCATTCTAAGCTGATTGTGGTCTTGTTGCCGCAGGGTGGGACTGCAAGTCTAAAGCTTAGAAGAGGAAAAAACAATTTTTAAGGAGAAATACTCATGGCAGTAATTTCAATGAAACAACTTCTTGAGGCTGGTGTTCACTTCGGTCACCAAACTCGTCGCTGGAATCCTAAGATGGCTAAGTACATCTTCACAGAACGTAACGGAATCCACGTTATCGACTTGCAACAAACTGTAAAAATGGCTGATACAGCTTACGAATTCGTTCGTGAAGCAGCAGCTAACGATGCAGTAATCTTGTTCGTTGGTACTAAAAAACAAGCAGCTGAAGCAGTAGCTGAAGAAGCAACTCGTGCTGGTCAATACTACATCAACCACCGTTGGTTGGGTGGTACTCTTACAAACTGGGATACTATCCAAAAACGTATCGCTCGTTTGAAAGAAATCAAACAAATGGAAGCTGATGGAACTTTCGAAGTTCTTCCTAAGAAAGAAGTTGCACTTCTTAACAAACAACGTGCACGTCTTGAAAAATTCTTGGGTGGTATCGAAGATATGCCTCGCATTCCAGATGTAATCTACATCGTTGACCCACACAAAGAACAAATCGCTGTTAAAGAAGCTAAAAAACTTGGTATCCCAGTTGTAGCGATGGTTGATACAAACGCTGATCCAGATGAGATCGATGTAATCATCCCAGCTAACGATGACGCTATCCGTGCCGTTAAATTGATCACTTCAAAAATGGCTGATGCTATCATCGAAGGTAACCAAGGTGAAGATGCTTCTGCAGATTTCCAAGAAGCAGCTGCAGCTGATTCAATCGAAGAAATCGTTGAAGTTGTCGAAGGTGACAACAACTAATCTTTAAGATTGGTTAGGGCTATATGCCCACTTAAGATACGACAAACACCTAAGGGGCGGGGCTCAGCCCTGCCCCTTAGTTTGATAAAATAAATTTGGAGAAAAACAAAATGGCAGAAATTACAGCTAAACTTGTTAAAGAATTGCGTGAAAAATCTGGTGCTGGTGTCATGGACGCTAAAAAAGCATTGGTTGAAGTTGAAGGTGATATCGAAAAAGCGATTGAATTGCTTCGCGAAAAAGGTATGGCTAAAGCAGCTAAGAAAGCTGACCGTGTTGCAGCTGAAGGTTTGACTGGTGTTTACGTTAACGGTAACGTTGCAGCAGTTGTTGAAGTTAACGCTGAAACTGACTTCGTTGCGAAAAACGCTCAATTCGTTGAGTTGGTAAACGAAACAGCTAAAGTAATTGCTGAAGGTAAACCAGCTAACAACGAAGAAGCACTTGCATTGACTATGCCTTCAGGTGAAACTCTTGAAGCTGCATACGTAACTGCTACAGCTACTATCGGTGAAAAGATTTCATTCCGTCGTTTTGCAGTTGTTGAGAAAACTGATGCACAACACTTCGGAGCTTACCAACATAACGGTGGACGTATCGGTGTTGTTTCAGTTATCGAAGGTGGAGATGATGCTCTTGCAAAACAAATCTCAATGCACATCGCAGCGATGAAACCAACTGTTCTTTCATACACTGAATTGGATGAACAATTTGTTAAAGATGAATTGGCACAACTTAACCACGCTATCGATCAAGATAACGAAAGCCGTGCAATGGTTAACAAACCAGCTCTTCCACACCTTAAATATGGTTCTAAAGCTCAATTGACTGATGCTGTTCTTGCTCAAGCTGAAGAAGATATCAAAGCTGAGTTGGCTGCTGAAGGTAAACCAGAAAAAATCTGGGATAAAATCATCCCAGGTAAAATGGACCGCTTCTTGCTTGACAACACTAAAGTTGACCAAGCTTACACTCTTCTTGCTCAAGTTTACATCATGGACGACAGCAAAACAGTTGAAGCTTACCTTGAATCAGTAAACGCTTCAGTAGTAGAATTCGTTCGCTTTGAAGTTGGTGAAGGTATCGAAAAAGCATCTAACGACTTTGAATCAGAAGTTGCAGCTACAATGGCAGCAGCACTTAACAACTAATTCTAGTTGCTAGATAAAAAGAAAGAAGTTACGTAAATGAATCGTAGCTTCTTTTTTGTTGCTATTAAAAAACGTCTGAGCATGCCCCAGACGTTAACAAAGTAATTAATGAGCGAAGGTATTTACACCAAGTAGAAGAGAGAGTGTTCCCATGATGATACCTGCAAGGATAACCCCAAGCATAACAGCAATAACACTACGTTTAAAGTCCCAATCTAGGATAGATGCTGCTAGGGTACCAGTCCAAGCTCCTGTTCCTGGAAGCGGGATTCCCACAAAAAGTAGAAGGGCCCAGAAGACACCCTTATCTCCGGCAGCTTTTTCAAGTTTTTGGCCACCACTGTGACCTTTTTTAAGACACCAGGTAAAGAAGCCACCAATTAGAGGTTTGTCTGTTCCCCATTCGAGAACACGGCGGGCGAAGAAGAAGATAATTGGAACTGGAATCATGTTCCCAATAACACAAAGAATTAAGGCTTGCCACCAAGGGATACCTGAGGCGATAGCAACAGGAACGGCTCCACGGAGCTCAACCAAGGGAATCATAGAGATTAAGAATGCAATGATGTATTTCATGAGTAACCTTTCATAGAGAAATAAAATAAAGACTAAAAGTCACAAGAGCTTTATCAAGAGTGATAAGACTAATACTACTGCGAAAGTGCTAAAAAGTACTTGTTGGATTAGGTGGGGCTCAGCCTGTCAAAGTGGATCAAACACTTAAAGTTACCTAATATTTTAGTCTTATTTATTGTATCTTATATGGTCTCTAATGACAACTTTAAAAAGCTTTTTGAAGGTATAGTTTCCCATGTGCTGACATTTTTGGTATAATAATAGTCAGTTATAGTCAAATTAGACTGGAGGAATTAAGATGGCAAGAAATACATCAGATAGTATAGAAGAATATATTAAAGAATTGCTGGGCCAGTCTGGAATTGCTGAGATTCAACGCTCGAACTTAGCAGATACTTTTCAAGTTGTACCGAGTCAGATTAATTATGTTATTAAGACCCGCTTTACAGAAAGTCGTGGTTATATTGTTGAGAGTAAGCGTGGAGGTGGCGGTTATATTCGTATCGTCAAAGTCAGATTCTCTGATAAGCACCACATGATTAATGATTTGCTTCAGAACTTGGCGGATCAGCTCAGCGAGCAGGTATTTACAGACTTGATTCAGTTGCTTTTTGATGAAAAAATCATCACTGAACGTGAGGGAAATTTGATTTTAGCAACTGCTAGTGATGATGTTTTAGGCGAAGATGCGGCTGCTATTCGTTCGCGTATTCTACGCTCGCTATTACTTAGATTGGATAGAAAAGGAAATTAGATGACGACATATTCAAGAAAAATGCAGGCCATTTTCCATCGTGCTCAGCTTGAGGCAGAGCGTTTTGGAAGTCCTTTCTTGGAGACTTGGCATGTGCTTCTGGCTATGGTTGAGGTTCCAGGATCTGTAGCTTACCTAACATTTACTGATTTTGAGGACCGTATTCGTGCGGAAGAGATTGAGACCGCTGCTGTACTAGCGATGGAGAAAAGTCCAAAAGACTTGTCTGAATCAGATATTATCGATTTACGTGCACAGTCACATGCTTTAGAGGCTATGTTGCAAGAGGCAGAGGGAATTGCTAGTGTAACTGGTGCTGTAGAGGTAGGGTCTGAACATGTATTGATGGCCTTCCTTCTTCATAAGGATTTGATGGTTTGTCGTCTCCTTGAAGTTGCTGGTTTTCAATATAAGGATGACAGCGATAAGCCTCGCATTATCGATTTACGACGTTCTTTGGAGCGTTACGCAGGTCTTAGTAAGCAAGATTTGAAGTCCATTCATGACCTTCGTAAGCCTAAAAAATCAAAGGCATCAGGAAATTTTGCTAATATGATGCAGCCTCCTCAATCTTCTACTGGGGAGTTGGCAGATTATACCAAGGACTTAACGGCAGTGGCCGAGTCAGGTGCTCTTGATCCTGTTATTGGACGTGAGAAAGAGATTTCACGCATGATTCAGGTTTTGAGTCGTAAAACGAAGAATAACCCAGTTCTTGTAGGTGAAGCAGGTGTTGGTAAGACGGCACTTGCGCTTGGCTTGGCACAGCGTATTGCTTCAGGCGAAGTACCTTTTGAGCTGGCTGATATGCGTATCTTAGAGCTTGATATGATGAGTGTGGTTGCAGGAACACGTTTCCGTGGCGATTTCGAAGAACGTATGAATCAGATCATTGATGAGATTGAAGCTGATGGAAAAATCATTCTCTTTATTGACGAACTGCATACGATTATTGGTTCTGGTTCAGGTATTGATAGTACCTTAGATGCGGCAAATATTTTGAAACCTGCTCTAGCTCGTGGAACCCTTCATATGGTTGGAGCTACCACTCAAGCAGAGTATCAAAAGCATATTGAGAAAGATGCAGCTCTTTCTCGCCGTTTTGCTAAGATTACAATTGAGGAGCCAAGTGTAGCTGAGGCGATTGATATTCTAAAAGGCCTACGTTCGTCTTATGAAGACTATCATCGTGTAACGATTACTGATGAAGCAGTTGAGACAGCGGTCAAGGCGGCGCATCGTTATTTGACGAGTAAAAACTTGCCTGACTCTGCCATTGACCTTTTAGATGAAGCAAGTGCAACTGTTCAAGGTCGTATTAAAAAAGAAGCCAAACGTGAGATAACGCCTTTGGATGAAGCGCTTCTATCTGGTGATATGAAGGCTGCTGTTAAACAATATAAGGCTAGCCAAAAAGCAAAATTACCAAAACCTGCCTTGGTAGATGCGGATCAGATTATGCAAACCCTTAGTCGTCTATCAGGTATCCCTGTTGAGAAGATGACTCAGGCAGATAGCAAGCGTTACTTAAATCTGGAAGCAGAGCTTCACAAACGTGTTATTGGTCAAGACGAGGCAGTTTCAGCGATTAGTCGTGCTATTCGTCGTAACCAGTCAGGTATTCGTACTGGAAAACGTCCGATTGGTTCCTTCATGTTCCTTGGGCCTACTGGTGTTGGTAAGACAGAATTGGCCAAGGCATTGGCGGAAGTTCTCTTTGATGATGAGTCAGCTTTGCTTCGCTTTGATATGTCAGAATACATGGAAAAATTTGCGGCTAGCCGACTTAACGGTGCTCCTCCAGGTTATGTTGGATATGATGAGGGTGGTGAATTAACAGAGAAAGTTCGCAATAAGCCTTACTCAGTTCTCCTCTTTGACGAGGTGGAAAAAGCTCACCCAGATATTTTCAACATCCTCTTACAGGTTTTGGATGATGGTGTCTTGACGGATAGTCGAGGTCGTAAAGTTGACTTCTCAAATACCATTATCATTATGACTTCGAACTTGGGAGCGACTGCTCTTCGTGATGATAAGACTGTTGGTTTTGGAGTCCAAGACATTTCTCATAATCACCAAGCTATGCAGTCACGTATCATGGAAGAACTTAAGAAGGCCTACCGCCCAGAGTTTATCAACCGTATTGATGAAAAGGTTGTCTTCCATAGCCTAGAGGAAGAGCAACTTCGTGAGATTGTCAAGATTATGGTAAAACCGTTGGTTTCAGCTTTGGCAGAAAAAGGAATTGACTTAAAATTCCAACCAGCTGCTCTCAAGCATTTGGCTAAAGATGGCTATGATGTTGAGATGGGTGCTCGTCCATTACGTCGTACGATTCAAACTCAAGTGGAGGACAAGTTATCTGAGCTCTTACTAGGTGGCCAAGTAGTTAGTGGACAAACTCTTAAAATCGGCTGCTCGAAAGATAAATTAACCTTTACAGTAGTGTAAAAATCAAACAAAAAGACAGATTACAGGTGTAGTTTGTCTTTTTTTGTGTCAATAGGAGTCAAGGTAGAGTCAATCTTTCTGTAAAGATGGGGTAAAAGAAAAAGCCGAGCAAAGCTCGACTGTAATAATTAGAGTTTTTCGTTGACAAAGTTGACAAAGTGATTCCACCAGACCTTGAGGAAGAAGCTTTTCTTAACTTCTTTACCAGCAACCAGTTCCATGCTAGGCATACCTTGGTTAGGCAAGTAACCTTCTCCTACAAGTGATTTATCTTCAAAGGTAGCCGTTCCAACCTTGTCACTTGAGTTGACAGGGGCTTGGACTTGATTGGTAGTGACTTTAATATGTTTACTATTGTTAGCATCTATTTTTTGGATGATATTAAAGTCAGACTTAGCAACAGCAGTGACTTGCTTAGATTTACCATCAATAACATGGGCTTGACTTTTACCGATGGCTTGTCCTTTTTTGGCAATGGTCTTGCTTTCCCAATGATAGACAACGTAGTTAAGTAGGTCATTTGTTGCAGTGAAACGGGCGTAGTCATCAGTATCGGTATTATCAGCATTCAAAATGACTGTGATAATGCTCATGCCACTTTCATTTGAGTGGGCCACGAAGGAAGCACCGGCTAAATCAGTGGTACCTGTTTTTAGACCATCAACTCCCTTGCGGTAACTAGGTTGTCCCTTAAGCATGTAGTTGAAGGTTTTAAGTTTGTTGACACCATCAAAATCAGCCTCGGTTTTTTTAGTGATATCGAGAATTTCAGGATATTCTTTCACCACGTGTTGCGCAATGATAGCAACGTCCTTAGCACTCATGGTGTTTTCTTCGTCAGATTTAGAGCCTGGATAGATATTGTCACCTAAGTAGGAATTATTAAGACCAGAGGCATTGACAATCTTGGCATCAGTGATACCCCAATCTTTAAGTTGGGCTTTCATCATATCGACAAACTTGCTTTCGGTTCCACCGATTTCCTCAGCTAGAGCAATGGATGCACTATTGGCACTGGAAATAAGGGTTGCGTCAAGGAGCTGTTTAACAGTGTACTTACGGGCATCTAGTGGAATATTGGATACTCCGGCACTGACAGTTAGTTCAAAGGGATAGTCAGAAATCTCAACTTTGCTATTCCATTTGAGGTCTCCCTGATCTACCGCTTTATACACCATGTAGGCCGTTAGGAGCTTGGTAATAGAGCCAATCCCTGTAGAGGTAGTGGCATCTTTTTCGTATAAAATTTTGCCAGTAGTCGCTTCGACAGCGATGGCATGTTTGGCTGCGGCATCATATCCTTTTTTCTTATCTGCTGCAAAAGCAGGGGCTACGCTTCCCAGACAGAGTAAGAAGGTCATCATAAGCGTAATCAGTTTTTTCATGGTTTGTTCCTTCATGTGTTTTGGATATTTATTATACCACATTTTGAGAGGAACTTAAGGTGTTGAGAAGGGGCTTTTACTTACAAGACCAATTTTGAAGGCAAGATAAAACTACCTTTTGATATCTAAAAGGTAGTTTTGTGTTTACTTGTTTCCTGTAAAGAAATTAACGATATGATTCCACCAAACTTTTAAGAAGAAACTTTTCTTGATAGATTGGTTGGCTGTTACAGAAACTTGAGGTGGCTCAGAGATGTAACCTGTCCCTACGAGATCCTTATCATCAAAAGTTGCAGTTCCGATAGTATCACCTTTTTTGATAGGTGCCGTTATGGTTTTTGCTTTGATTTTAACAGCATCATTTTTACTATTTATTTTTTGAACGACCGTAAGGTCTGACTCGAGTTTAGCAGAGATGGTTTGGCTATCTCCGTCAGCCACCTTGATATCATTTTTCTTGACGATTTGTCCTTTGGTGTTGAGGGTTTTGATTTCCCAGTTTTGTGTCACATAATCTAGCAACTCATTTGTGGCTGTGAATCTGGCAGCTTCATCTTCTCCGCCATTATCCGCATTCATAACAACGGTAATCAAGCTCATGCCATTTTCATTGGAGTGGGCTACAAAGGATGCACCTGCAAGTTCAGTTGTTCCAGTCTTGAGTCCATCAACGCCTTCACGGTAGTTGTCTTGCCCCTCCAACATGTAGTTGTGCGTCGTTAATTTGTTGTCACCTTCAAAATCAGTTTCGCTTTGCTTAGTGATTTCAAGTACCTGAGGATAGTCTTTGATGAGGTGGTCTGCAATAATGGCAACATCTAGAGCACTCATAGTATTTTCGTCATCTGCTTTAGAGCCAGGATAGCGGTTATCCCCAAGGTATTTATTGTTTAGGCCAGAAGCGTTAAATAATTTAGCATCTGTAATGCCCCACTCTTTAAGTTGGGCTGTCATAGTGTCAACAAAGGCACTCTCTGATCCTGAGATTTTTTCAGCTAGAGCAATAGCAGTACTGTTAGCGCTGGAAATGAGGGTGGCATCTAGGAGCTGTTTAACAGTGTATTTTCGGGAATCTAGTGGGACATTTGAAACTTCTGAATCAACTGTTAGGTTGAAAGGATAGTCTGAGATATCGACCTCAGTGTCCCAAGTAATTTTTCCTTGGTCAACTGCTTTATAGACCATGTAGGCTGTTAGGATTTTAGTCATTGAAGCCACACCATCAGGAGTAGTGGCGTCCTTTTCATAGAGGACTTTCCCTGTAGTTGCTTCGATAGCAATCGCGTGTTTAGCGGAAACATTGAAGTCATCTGTCTGTTCTTGTGCTAGAGCAGGTGTTGCTAGGCCTAGTAAGATTAAGGCAATCATAATGATGTGTTGTAATTTTTTCATAGTCATTCCTTTG
>OGDF01006801.1_pt1 | contig 11105 bp, 8 predicted proteins | sample 1570141 | NCBI WGS metagenome assembly OGDF01 (sample SAMEA4370581, study PRJEB24528) | human gut metagenome | reverse complement strand
GGCAGCAGAAGATGCACCAGATCGAAAACTGCCTCCACTGCGGCCACTGCATGAGCAAATGCCCGTATGGACTGAATACACCGGAGTTGCTGCAGAGAAACCTGAAGGATTATGAGGAGATCCTTGCGGGAAAGGAGATTTTGCCGGGAAATTTCTAGGACAAATAAGAAATGATCTGCATATTCGGAACTTACATATGCAAATTTTGCACATTCGAAAAGTGAAATGTGCAAAAAAGAAAAAGGCTTTTTGGAGAACAATCTCTGAAAAGCCTTTTTTTGCAAAAAAATTGGAAATAATGACAATAAATGACATCGATGACAATTTTTGTCCATATAAGATGCTATAATAACAGTATCATGATTCCTCGAATACAAGAAACTTCTGAGCCTCGACATGCAGAGCATCGGCGATATCGAAGAGGGTATCTAAAGACAGTGCCTTGGAAATATTCGGTGCCTCGAGGTGTCCGATGTAGGCGGGAGTCAGTCCGAACTGTTCGGCAAGCTCTTCCTGGGTGAGACCACGGAGCTTGCGGTAATAGGCGATCTTCAGGCCAATTTGGCGATATTTTTCAGTGTGAATCGATTTCATGAATTTTCCTCCGAATATATTTATGATAGCGAATCACGACAAAAATTGACATGAGCTGAAAAATATAATATCATAACTTACAGATAGTATTATATGCTTACAAAGCCATATAATACATGGGGAGGAAGTATGAACAGTACAACAGGTAAGGCAGATCGTCTGCTTCAGATCTATTCCAGACTCGTAAACGGGGAGATCCTGTCGAAAAAGGAAATGGCGGACCGGTTCCATATCACTGAGAGAAGCGTACAGCGTGACGTGGAAGCCCTTCGATGCTATTTTCAGGAGGAGGGGCTGAATCAGGATGTGATCCACGACCGGAAGGCCGGCGGATATCGTCTGCAGAAGGAGGAAAAACCGTTGTTAAATAACGGGGAGATCCTAGCTGTCTGCAAAATCCTTTTAGAAAGCCGTTCTATGAAGAGGGAGGAAATGTTTCCGATCCTCGAAAAACTGACATCAAGCTGTGTTCCGCCAAAGAGCCGGGCAGCAGTTGACTCACTCATTTCTAACGAAAAGTTTCATTACATCGAACCACATCACGGAAAATCCATCATCCCCGGTCTCTGGGACATCGCGCAGGCTGTACAGAATCACTATGTCATGGAGATCGAGTACGAGCGCATGAAAGCCCCCAATCTCGTAAAGAGAACCATTGAACCGGCCGGGATCCTGTTCTCAGAGTATTATTTTTATCTGGCGGCATTCCTGAGGAATATTGACCGGGAAAAGGAATTTACCAATAAAGATGATATCTACCCCACCATTTACCGGATCGACCGCATCCGTTCCTTTAAAATCACCAGCGAACATTTCAAAGTACCATATAAAGATCGCTTCGAGGAAGGCGAATTCCGGAAACGCGTGCAGTTTATGTACGGCGGGAAGCTGAAACGGATCCGGTTTAAATATACGGGAATGTCTGTAGAAGCGATCCTCGACCGCCTGCCGACGGCGAAGGTGATAAAAGATGGTGAGGATGGCAAGATCATCGAGGCGGAGGTGTTTGGCGGAGATGGGGTGGATATGTGGTTGAAGGGGCAGGATGTGGAGATGGTGTAAGAAATGCATTGATATTTATTAGGATTATATCAATTTACGGGTATGAGGAGACAGACGTCTTATGAAAAAGAGCGGAAGAAAGTATAGAATATTACAAAATAGGAGGCGGCAGACTCATATAGAAAATAACAGAACTATGAGAATAGATCAGAGGGTGGATGCTATGAATATTGCCAGCTTAGCGATATCACAAATTGTAGTACATAATCCAATTGTGAATGCGACGAAAGATATAAAAATAAAATATATAAATCATCTAGAAAAATATTTAAAACTTGCCCGATGGAACAGAAGAAAGTATGAAAATGCAGAACTTGAGGCATACAAGAAAATAATATTGGAAGCGATAGGAAATGATTCACATCGCAAACTGTCATACTACCAATATTATATGATATTCGACTTAATGCAGATGACTGCATATGATTTTAAAAATGTAAATCGTGAAAGAATCAGAGAAATCGAAGAGACATTTTTAAACGATTTTAAGGATAGTGTAGACTACAACCTTGCAAGAAAAATATTTAAAATGTTTGATTCTCCAATGAAAAAAGTAAGATTGTTATTAAAAGATCCTGATTTAGAAAAGGAAAGAGAATATATTAGTCTGGTACGGGACAATCTGAAATTTATGCAGAAAGAACCTATTGGAGTTATGGTAACAGCGACAATGAGTGCTGGAAAATCGACATTTATTAATGCTCTTACAGGAAAATATATTTGCCTGTCACAGAATCTGGCATGTACAAGTAAGATTCATTGTATTGTCAATAAGGCGTTTGAAGATGGATTGTCTGCGGAATATGATCATGACCTGGTTTTGACAGCAGGAAAGGAAGAACTTCTCAACGATAATGATTTAAACGCATCCGATAAGATCGTTGTGGGAACGAAATTTACAGGAGGATTGGAGAGACAACGTATCATCGTGAATGATTCTCCAGGAGTTAATTACAGCGGGGATGAGACACATAAAATGATAACGCATCGATTGCTTAAAGCAAAAAATTATAATCTGCTGATTTATGTGATGAATGCCACTCAGCTGTCGACAAATGATGAGAGCGAGCATCTGGATTATGTGAAACGAACAGTGGAAAATATCCCGGTCCTGTTTATCATTAATAAAATTGATTCGTTTAATGTTGAAGAAGAGAACATAAATGAAATAATAAAAAGACAGGTCAATATTTTAAAGGAAAAAGGATTCAAAAATCCGATTGTGTGTCCGGTATCTTCAAGAGCAGGGTACCTGGCAAAACAATTTGAGAAAGACAATCTTACACGCTCAGAACGACGGGAATTATATAATTATGTAGATAAATTTGATCAGATGGAACTGCCGGCCTATTATCAAAAGAATTTTAAATACATCAAAGTCGCTGACCGGGAAAGTGAAGAATTGCAGCTGATTAAAACAAGCGGATTAGCATATATAGAGAAAATTATTATTGCAATGTGCAAAGGAGGACATAAAAATGGCACAGGTAGAAATTAAATATAATCCTTATAAAATGGAAACGGATATTAATGTAAATGGTAAAGATATTTCAAATGACAGTATTCTTTACAAGGTGGTAAAGGGAAAACGTCTGCAGGAATGGATTGGACAATTTCCTCAAATGTTGGTAGATGAGTTAAATACTGTAGACTTCGACATAAAATTCTATGGAATGGCATTGGACTGGGATGATTTTGAGGATGCTTTTAACCAAGCAAAAGAAAAAGGAAAAATAAAAAAGCTTTCTCTTAAATTCATAGAAGGCAAGTCAGATGATGATATCAATGATAAGATTGTAGAGGTGTTCAAGGACCTTCAGGAAGGACCTGTGGATGATTTCAGGGATCCGAAGCTTGCTCGGGCATTTTCCAATATTAATAATTCTGTATTCCCGATCAATGTAATTGCTACAATGAGTTCAGGTAAGTCAACATTGATTAATGCGTTGCTCGGTAAGCGATTAATGCCATCCAAAAATGAAGCCTGCACTGCGACAATCACAGAGCTGCTTGACAATGACTGTGAAGTATTTGAGGCTGTTGTGTATGACCAGGATGAGGTTATTCTGCGTGAGGTGCCGGAATTAACGTATGACGTGATGAGTGAATTAAATGACGATGGGAATGTTTATAAAATAGCTGCTAAAGGTAACATTCCATTCCTGGATGCTACGAGTACAGCATTAATGCTTGTAGATACCCCAGGCCCGAACAACTCACAGAATCAGGCACATAAAAATACGACATACAGAGCGATTAATAATGATTCCAACAATCTGATTCTGTATGTGCTGAATGGAACCCAGCTATCAACAAACGATGATGCAGCGCTTCTCTCCTATGTTGCAGAACAGATCAAAAAAGGCGGAAAACAGGTTCGAGATAGATTCTTATTTGTGATAAATAAAATGGATGGTTTCAATCCGGAAGAGGAGGATATTGGGAAAGCTATAACGGCTGCTAAAAGATACCTGGCATCCTATGGAATTGAAGATCCACAGATTTTCCCGTGTTCCGCATATGCAGCGTTAAATATTAGAACTTGCTTGGATGGGATTGACATTAATAATCTCCCGTGGAGTGAGTGGAGAAAACTTCCGTCAGCGGCAAGGGATACTCTTCCAATGATTGATAAGTTCATCGATTATGAATCCATGCATTTAGAGCAGTATTCTACATTGTCTCCCAGTGCGCAAAGAGAGCTTGACTATAAACTTAGTCAGGCAGAGGAAAAAGGTGATATAAAAGAACAGGCATTGATTCATTGTGGAATATATTCCATTGAAGCAGCGATAACTGCTTATGTTAAGAAGTATGCGAAGACGAAAAAAGTAAAAGATCTGGTTGAATCCTTCCAGGAAGTTTTGGAGAGCACACAGGTTCTCGCAAAAGCAAAAACGCAGGTTGCCACAGACGAAGAGGCGGCGAAAGCCTGCGGAGAAAGAGCAGCAGCGGTTAAAGAAAAAATTGCGGATGGAAAAGAGGCGGAGGCATTCAAAGCGAGAATCACTGCACTTGATCCGCTTCCATCAATTGAGGAAAAAGCAGAGAGTTTAAAGGAAGAGGCGACCAGAAAAACTGGACGTGTATTTGAACCGTATGGTGATAAGATCACAAATCGAGAAGAGGCTAAGAGATTAGTTGCTCAGTTTACAACGATGGGATCCGATTACATTGCTGAGTTGACGTCTGAATTGGAAAGTATTATCAACAAAGAGGTAATGGAAACTGGTGAACGTATTCTTACGGAATATCAGGAGAAATTATCCAGAATTGATGAGGATGCTACGGATAAGCAGCTTGACTTTGGGACAGTTGATCTGATTAAAGGTGTATTAAGCAATATGAGAGAAAATGCAGCAGCTTGGTGCTCTGATGATTTTGCATCTGAAACAGTTGATGATGTCGGAGAGACTACTTATGAAGAAAAAGTATATTATGAAAAGGTAGGTCAGGAAGAAGAGAAGGTTGCTGACGGAACTGAAAAAGTTAAAGTTGGCACCAAAAAAGTTAAGGTAGGATCTCATAGAGAAAAAACAGGAACAAGAACCGTGAAAAACCCGAAAAAGAAAGGTTTCTTTGGTTTCCTTAAATTCTGGGAAAGCAGTTATATAGAGGAAGATGTCTATGAAACTGTGAATGATTATAAGGATGAAGATGTTTATGAGACAGTTGTTAAATATAAGACAGTTATGAGAGATATTTACGCGGAACATAGGGAGACAATAGAAAAATTCGCAGTGGAGACAGCTGTGATTCAGACAGGACTTGTTAGCAAACTGAGAAGAAGTCTTGATGAAGGAATTGAATCTGCTTTAGGATATGCTTCTGAGCAGATCGAAACGATGAAAAAACAGTTTACAGAAATGTTTGATGAGTTAGATGATTTGATCAAGCAGAAATATACGGAATTGGAGCAGTGCGCAAGCGATCAGAAGATGAAAGAAAAAGAACTGCAGGAAAACAGAAAAATCCTGAGTTGGATTGAGACCTGCAGAGCAGAAATTGATGATATTCTCAATATTTAATGACTGGAGGATGAACCATGCTTACAGAAATAAAGAAATGTGCGGATGCACAGGATATAAAAGGTCTTAGATATATATTTGCTGATTGTCTGGATGTAGATCCGACTTTTGAAAAATATAGAGAAAGTTATGAGTTCTGCGAAAAGATTCCGGGACTGTTTGAGTCACATCAGGAATTAGGTGGCATTGTAGAAGATCAGAGCAAGTGGTCGAGAGAATATTGGGATCAACTGAAGATGGATCTTATGAAAAATTTTTCGCAGCTTCGCTTTGAACATATGATTCAGGTTGCGAAAGTTGTTTATGCGGACAAAATTGACAGATTATTAAAGGAACGGAGCGTATCTGCAAGACGGGTAGTAGACGTGAAGAAACCAGAGGAGGGTAGAAATCACGAGAGCGATATTACAGATCATAATGTTGTCTCAGCAGGTTCTCAAGCAATGAAGGAAAACAATAATGGAACAAAATTATCTGAAGCAGAATTACAGGAGAAACGGTTAGAAGAAAGAAGAAAGGAAATAGAAGAAAACAATAAACGTGTGGAGAGAGAGCAAGCTGCTCAAAGAGCACGAATTGAGGCAAAAAGACGTTCTGCATACAACGGAGCGGGTGGTGATTTTACACCAAAAAAATCGAAAGGGATTGTAATAGGAATTATAGCAGTAGTGATCGTTGTAGTATTGATAATGGTACTTCGGTAGTACAATCCCATAGCAAAAAAAACTCTACTGCCTTTGCTGAAAGAAAATTGGTTAAAGGAGCTGGGTATCAACTTATATATGTTAACATAAAAAAATATAGCAAAGAAAAATTTGAACTGTCGGAGACAACATTACGGCATTATGTTGAAGAAGATAGTAGGGCTAAAGAGACACTTTATTGGAAGGTAACAGATGATAGTGAAATTAGAAAAATTGAAAATGCAAGTGTACGATGGAAACGGTATATTTGGTCATCTTCCGACTATTATATTAGGGTACAGATGACTGCATCGGGTGAATATACGGGCTGCATAAAAATCATAAAGAAGGCAAAAATATCATTTGGCAGTGTACCAGAAAAAAATGACTGGATGTATTTTAAGAAAAAGGTGAAACAATAATGAGATTTTCAGATATGACCGATCCTACACTCCAGACGGCTCCAGTCAAATGTGAGCCGCAGCGAGCCAATATAGCAGTGCGATATGACAGACCATATAAGGAAGCGGAACCGGCTCAAATGAATTTGTCCATTCTTCAGAACAATTTGGGACATTGTCTCAATATTATCGATGATGAAGTAATGAAAGGTTATGTAACGAAGATAGATCAACTGCCGATTATTCAACTGGATGATGAAACGGTATCAAATCTGCATGACATTCATTTCTTCAAAATTTCGGAGCTTGTTTATCAGGAGAATGAGTTTTCGGTTGCTAAATTGGCTATGGTATTCCATACTTTATCGAATAAGCCATGCACCCTTGTTTTGATGTTAAAGAGTAATGGGGAGCAGACAGACTTTTATCTTGGGGTAAGACCGAATGGTGAAAATTCAGCGGGTACATTATTTCAGATGTTGAAGCAAAGCTTGATGGGATTCTTCCCAGGCAGCAGAATTGCAGATTATTATGATGAAGATATGAAAGCCGATTTGCAGAAAGTGCAGATCGGCTGCATATCCAGTGTGACCTGTGTTGCGGATTATAAACAGAGAGAAGATACCGTTTCAAACAAAGAGTTTTTCCAGGGATTGGAAAAATACGTGTATGCAATGCAGGGGAAAAGTTATACGGCAATATTTATTGCTGACAATGCGTCACATGATGATCTTATGGAGAGGAAACGTGAATATGAGCAGATCTATACACAGATTTCTCCATTTGCGAATATGCAGATGAATTTCAGCGTTTCTGACGGAAAAAGTTCTTCCGATGGAAGAAGTGATGGAAAAACCACTTCAACATCGCATACGGAAACGGAAGGAAGAGCAGATACAGAAACAAATTCCGAAGGACATACGAGTGGAACGAGTGAAACACTGGGCACCAACGACAGTATTACGGATACAGAGGGATATACCAGCACACATACAACGACAGAATCTGAATCGGATGGAAAGACCCATACAGTAGGTACATCGGATGGGACAAGCAGAACCGTGACCAATGGTGTAAACATAGGAGTATTTGCTGGTAAATCCAGCAATGGCGGCTTACATCTGGGACCGATTAGTTTTGGCAAGGGAATTAATTCTGGTGTTTCAGCAGGTGTAAATCACTCCGTTGCAAAAGGGACAAGCCATACAGATTCTGTTTCCGATTCAATTACAAAAACATTATCCCACGGCTTTAGTGATTCATATGGCCAAAGTAAAAGCAGGAGTAAAGGTTATGGGCACAGCCAGAGTCATGGTACGTCAGAGAGCCTGAATTCTTCGAGGAGTGTAGGTTCAAGTTTATCGAGCAGTTCTTCGAATACTACTGGAGAAGCCTTCAATTTAGTTAATACAAAGACATTGACAGAGTCATTTGGCACATCCAGAGGGATTACTTTAAACGCGCAAAATATGACTCTGAAACTTGCATTAGAGCGCATCGAGAGGCATTTAGATCGAATTCAAGAATGCGAAAGCTTCGGAATGTGGAATTTTGCGGGATATTTTCTGGGGGAGACAGCGTCTGAAACAGAAACTGCAGCTAATACATATAAAGCGGTGATTGCGGGAACAGACAGTGGAATTGAAAGAAGCGCCATTAATTCATGGAATAACAATGAAGCCATCGAAGTTTTGAAACCATATATTAAAAATTTTCTTCATCCGTTGTTCTTATATACTGGATTCAGTTATGATGAAGAGCGATATGTGGCTGTTGATGGGTCTGCATTAGTCAGTACAAATGAACTGGCAATCCATATGGGGCTGCCCCGCCATTCTGTACGGGGACTCCCTGTGGTTGAACATGCGGCATTTGCGCAGGAGATTATATGTAAAAAGGCAAATGATAAGCGAAATATAGAGGTTGGAAGCATTTATCATTTGGGACGCTGTACAGACACGAAAGTGACGCTTGATTTAAATAGTCTTGCAATGCATACGTTTATAACCGGCTCGACGGGATCAGGAAAATCAAACGCGGTATATCATATTCTTACGGAGACAAAGAAAAAAGGTATTCCATTCTTAGTTGTTGAACCTGCAAAGGGTGAATATAAAGAAATTTTTACGGATGTGAAATGCTTTGGAACAAATCCGGTCTGTGGGGAACTTTTGAAGATTAATCCATTTTCTTTCCCTAAGGGGGTTCATGTACTGGAACATATTGACCGGATCATCGAAATTTTTAATGTGTGCTGGCCAATGTATGCGGCAATGCCAGCCGTCTTAAAGGAATCGATTGAGCAGGCATATATTTCAGCGGGATGGGATCTGGACCTGTCTGAAAATACGAAGGTAGCCGGTTTGTATCCTACATTTGATGATGTACTTCGGGAATTGAATTCAGTGATTGATGAATCCGCATATTCCTCTGACACAAAAGGGGATTACATCGGTTCTCTATCCACGAGAATTCGTTCACTCACCAATGGAATAAACGGAAGAATTTTTGTGAGTGATGAAATTCCACTTGAGGATTTATTTGACAAGAGTGCAATTGTGGACATCAGCAGAGTTGGAGCTATGGAGACGAAATCCCTGATTATGGGTATCATTGTCTTAAAAATGCAGGAGTACAGAATGTCACAGGCTGGACAGATGAATGCGAACTTAAGACATCTGACGGTCTTAGAAGAAGCTCATAATCTTCTGAAAAAGACATCCACGGAACAAAGTGAAGAAGGTTCCAATATAGTTGGAAAATCAGTAGAAATGTTGACAAATGCGATTGCGGAGATCAGAACTTTCGGAGAAGGTTTTATAATTGTAGATCAGGCCCCGGGACTTCTTGACACGGCGGCAATCAGGAATACAAATACTAAAATTGTTTTACGTCTTCCGGAAAGTACAGATCGTGAGATAACCGGAGGAGCAATGGCATTAAATAAACAGCAGAGTAATGAGTTATCAAAACTTCCAACAGGTGTTGCGGCCGTATATCAGAACGATTGGCAGGAAGCGGTCCTTTGTGTGTTGCCCAAGCATGAATCATTTGATTTTTCATTACATAAAGAGAAAGTTGCCAGTTCGATCGAAATGCGGAAAAAAGAAAGTTCAAAATTACTGCATTTGCTTCTCAGAAAACCTAAAAATCAGACAGAGGCTGCCTATATTAAGGAACTTATAAAAGTTTCAAATGTGTCAGCAAAAATCAAGAAGGATCTGATTCTTAATCTGGAGAAGAGGAATCTGGTGTTTGAATGGGCAGTAGCTGATTTTATCAATAAGAATTTCGATTTCAGTGATATTTTCAGAGGAACATCCGACTGCGATGATCTGGATCAAATGAGTGCGATCATGATACAGAATATTGAAAGTGAGTTTGAAGAGTTCTGTCGTGATGAATTATATGCTATTATGTACTATATATGCAGAATAGAGCATGAGAGATATCCTGATAATGCAGAAATTGAATTGCTGCGTACAGAACACTTAAGAGAGAAGGTGATTTTATGAAATCCCATATGGAGATGAATTCCAACATTGAGCGATCTGAGGTGCGCAGAGACAGAGGAGATGTAAAACGCCCTTCGAATGAACTGCCGCATATGAAATCAATGGAAGGAAGAAGGCTGGAGAGGACGAGGGAGTCTGAGCGGCCGTCAACTGAATTACCGCATATTAAGGAAAAGAATATTCAAAAACAAAACAATAAAGAGATTAACGAAGTTCCTAAGTTAGGCGGCAGTTATCGTGACGTGAAAAAATCTAGCAATGGAGAAACGCATGAAGTTCACCATATGCCGGCAGACAGTGCATCATATCTTGAACGTGATGATGGTCCTGCAATAAGTATGGAAAAAACAGATCATCGTCAGACGGCAAGTTATGGAAGTTCAAGAGAAGCCAGAGAGTATCGTGCACAGCAAAGAGAACTGATAGAAGATGGTAAATTTGAAAAGGCAATGCAGATGGATATTGATGATATTCATGAGAAGTTTGGAGACAAATATAATAATGCTATAGACCAGATGTTGGATTATAAGAAACAATTGAAACAGGAGGGGAGAATATAATGGAGAGATGGGAACTTATTCCATTAAAATCTATTGGGAAAGTTGAATTCGGGATGGACCGGGATGAAGCTCGTAGATTATTGGGAGATAACTATACAGAATTCAAAAAATCAAAATTCAGCAAGAACACAGCAGATGACTATGAAAAATTTCATGTTTTCTATACGTCGAACAATAAAGTAGATGCAGTGGAATTTTTTGAAGGAATTGAAATCATGTTGGACGGAAAAGTAATATTTCCAATTACTTTAGATAAAATAGA